>Ga0207703_10000138_pt1 | contig 87646 bp, 85 predicted proteins | sample KBSSwiS12_FD_184304 | JGI IMG/M metagenome (GOLD analysis project Ga0207703, IMG submission 184304) | Switchgrass rhizosphere microbial communities from Kellogg Biological Station, Michigan, USA - KBS Switchgrass S1-2 (SPAdes) (version 2) | ecosystem: Host-associated > Plants > Roots >...
AAGCCGTGAGGGCAGGAGACAGCTGCGAGGGAATTGAGGGGTGAATTCCGATAAGCTGGGCCCCCGGACTTTGCGAATGATCGCGCCAGCCCGCGGCCACCAGTGAAATATGCAACCTCGAGGTTGGCTCGATCGCAAGCGAGAGTCGCCCCGAGAGCTGGTTCTTTGCGCCGAGCGTGTCGTCTCGGGTGTAGCTCTGCTGCCATGCATCCGCGAACGCGGTTTTGAATGCGAAGCGAGCTGAGATGCCTTGGGCTATCGGTCCACTTATGAATCCGTCCGTGTCGAACTCGTTGAAGCGACCATAGCTCGCGTCGAGGCCGGCCTTGAAGGCGTCGGTCGGCTTCGCGGCGATGTAGTTGATTGCGCCGCCGGTGGAATTCTGGCCGAACAAAGTCCCCTGAGGACCTTTGAGTACTTCGACCCTTTCAAGATCGAGGGCGATCAATCTGGACATAGCAGGGTAGGCCACCGGAACTTCGTCCACGTAGACGCTGACGGCCGGCGGAGAGGCAAGATCGCTGTTGAAGAACCCGATCCCGCGCAGCGTGTACGAAACCGAGTTAAATGCGCTTTCCTGGACCGTCAGGCCCGGTACGACCTTAGTAAGGTCGGAGACATTCGAAATTCCCCGCGCCGTCAGCTGATCACCGGTCGCTGCGGTAATCGACATACCCACGTTGCTGATGGTCTGCTCGCGCTTGTTCGCCGTGACGACAATTTCTGCAAGTGTGGATTCTGGCGGAGCTGTCGCATCTGCGTCCGCCGCGCGAGCCTCGGCCATCACACGTGACGGAATCCAGACGGTCGTCAGCGCGCTTGCCGCCAACAGAGCGAAGATAGCCCGGGTTCGTAGCGCCATGGTGTCCCCTCCTCTGCCCGTGTTTCTGTGCGTCCTGGCTTGTCCGCATCGGGCTAGGAGTGAGGCGTAACCTGCCAACCATTCGTTTGTCAATCGCGACCTGCCAAACCTTTGTTTGTCAATTGGGTCGCTTGCCTCGGCGTCGGCGATCAGGAGCCCCTGCGGCCAGCGCACGCACGCTGACATCGCCCGCTAGGGACTCCTCGAAACCTTTGATTGGCTTTGGCGAACTGATCGTCGCCGAACGGTCTGACTGCGCGCGTTCGCTGGTTTCGCCGACAGCGGCATCACGCACGTGGGCGGCAGGATCGAGCCGAGACGAAGTGCCGTCCGGTACTTTTGCCGCGCCTGCTCCGCCCGCCTGAAGGGACGGACGAAAGATGCGGCACGGTTCCCGGAAGAGCAGATCATTGCGATCCTGCGCGAGCAGCAGGCGGGCGCGCAGGCGGCGGAGCTATGCCGCAAGCCCAATCCAGGCGGGCGAGGCTGGCTGGTCACATCCTTCGGACTGGACGAAACTGGTCGCCGGGGCCGCCCCGCTACCCTTCGCCGTTTACTTCGGCCTACACACCAGACCGTCGAGAGTGGTGGAGACAAGGTGCTCGCATATTGCCTGAGTCGAAAATTGTTTGCTTTCGCGAAACCACTGATAAACCGAGTTTAGTGAACCGAGAAGGTACAGGGCGGTGAGCTGTGGGTCCAGATCCTTGCGCAGGGTCCCCTCCGCCTGGCCTTCGGATATTACGCGCTCGAACACCTTCTGGTAGGCGGTTTCGTCGCCAAGATATTCCTTTCGTTCCTCGGGGGTCAGCCTTTTGCGCTCGTGAAGAAAGACGGCCGTTCGATTGCGGTCCGTGCAGACGAATTTGGCGTGAGAGAAAATCATGTCGGCCAATCGTTTATCGGCCGGTTCCGGGCGGTCAGCGATAGGGCGTATCCGGGCGAGGCCGGCTTCGTGGGCCTGCTGAAGAAGATGGCCCAAAACCTCTGCTTTGGTGTTGATATAATAGTAGATGCTGCCCTTGAGGATACCTAGGTGATCGGCGATGTCCTGCAGGGACGTGCCGTCGTAACCTTGCTCCGCGAAGACCTTTGCGGCGACGTCGAGTATCTCCGACCAGCGCTCCTCACGGGGCTTTCTATCTGTCCGCCCCTTGCTTGCGCGTGCCGGAATCTTCGCGCGCGGGGCGGGTTTGGCTTTCACGTGGCGGTCCCTAGTCTTCAAACCCGTTGCATATAGCGGTCGTCATTTTTTGTCCACTCTCCCAAACGTTTGGTGCGGACGGTTGCGCGTTGCGCCCCCGTCTAGGGGGTCCATGCAGAGGATCTGAGGCTACCACCGCGAGAGCGATGGGCGTTCGCGACCGTTTCGACCCGGAGGCCAATCTTTCCGCTGGAGCGGACTACCTGGCCAGATTGTTGTTGAAGTTCGGCGATCTGCGCTTCGCCCTGGCCGCCTTCAACGCCGGCCCGGCCCGCGTCGCGCAGCTCGGGCGCGTGCCCGACATCGCCGAGACCCGGGCCTATGTCGGCTCTGTCATCAACTGCTATCTCGCGCTCGCGGCCGGCCACGGCGTGCGCTCGGCGCGCGAGTGTGCTGCACCGGGGGCGCAGCCGCAAGCCGATCCCGAGCGCGACGAGGATCTGCTGACGCGGTCCGAGGCGTCGGAGTACCTAGCGCGTTTCCACATCCGCATGAAGCCCGCCACGCTGGCGCGGATCTGGTCCGTCGGCGGCGACGGGCCGCCCTGCCGGCACATCCGCGGCAAGCCGTGGTACCCCGCGGTGAGCTGAAAAGCTGGGCGCAGTCCCAGCAGACGCGGCTGCGCCCCTGCCCCAGTCACCGCGGCGGCGCGGTCGTACGCGAAACGACCGCAGAGGCGGCGACCAGATGAAGTTCGACTTCTAAACCCGATGCGAAGGAGTGACTCTTCTCTGCCCTTGGGAATGTCCGGTTGTTGGACGCCCCACCAGCTCCACCGCACAGGCGGCGGGTCAGGCGGCGAGTTCCTCCGCGCTCAGATCGTAAAGGCCGCGGGCCCCCAGTATAACCGACGCGGCCAAGCCGCTTGCTTCCGGCACGAGGTGCGCAAGGTACCAGTTCGCTGTTGCGACCTTTGCCTTGAGGAATGACGGGTCGCCTTGCCCGTTTCCGAGCAAAGCCGCAGCGACGGCGCCCTGACGTTCCATCAGCCAACCGCAGATCATGGTTGCAACCATCGTCAGATAGGGTGAGCTCGCCGCCAGCCTGTCGTCGACGGATGCGGCGACGAGGGCGTCGGTGAGGGCCGCCACCAGATCGGCCAAGGCAAGCAGGCCGGCATTCTGGGCTTCTCCCCGGATGTCCGCGATCAGCGCGTGCATCTGTGCGCCACCGTCGGCGACCAGCTTTCGCCCAACAAGATCTGCGGCCTGAATTCCGTTCGTGCCCTCATAGATCGGAGCAATGCGCACGTCTCGATAGTGCTGTGCGGCGCCTGTTTCCTCGATGAAGCCCATACCGCCGTGCACTTGAACGCCGAGGCTCGCGACCTCGCAGCCCACATCCGTGCCGTGAGATTTCGCGACGGGCGTCAGCAGATCCAGTCTCTCCTTGGCGCCGGCGACACCGAGATGCGCACGGTCGAGTTCGGCGGCGGCGGCGTAGACAAGGGCGCGAATGGCCTGGGTCTGCGCCTTCATGCGCATGATCATTCGCCGTACGTCGGGATGCTCGATGATGGCGACCGGTCCAGCCTCGGGAGTGCTCGCGCGGGCCGACTGGACTCGCTCGAGCGCGTACCCGACCGCCTGCTGCGTGGCGCGTTCCGCGATCTCAACGCCTTGAAGTCCAACGTTGAGGCGCGCGTTGTTCATCATCGTGAACATAGCGCGCATGCCGCCGAATTCCGGACCGATCAACCATCCGCGACAATCGTCGTTGTCGCCGAAAGACATCACGCAGGTGGGCGAGGCGTGAATGCCCAGCTTGTGCTCGATCGAGGCGCAATAGACGTCGTTGCGGTTACCGTCGGGCAGAAACTTCGGCACGAGGAAAAGCGAAATTCCGCGAGTGCCGACGGGGGCGTCTGGCGTGCGGGCGAGCACCAGGTGAATGATGTTCTGCGCAAGGTCATGTTCGCCAAAGGTGATGAAGATCTTGCCGCCCTTGATGCGCCAACTGCCGTCGCCGACCGGCGTGGCGGTTGTACGCAAGGCGCCGACATCCGAACCCGCATTGGGTTCGGTGAGGTTCATCGTTCCGGTCCACTCTCCCGTGACCAGCTTGGGCAGGTAGGCCGCCTGGAGCTCCGGGGATCCATGCTGCGCGATAGCGTCGATGGCGCCTTGCGTCAGCATTGGCCCGAGACTGAAGGCGAGATTGGCCGCGCCGAGGCTTTCCGCGACGGCGAACGCAAGACAGCTGGGCAAGCCCTGCCCCCCGAACCGCCACGGCGCGGCGATGCTGCCCCAACCGCCCTCTACATAGGCGTCGTAGGCCGCGCGAAAGCCCGGGGGCATTGTCACGACGGCATCTTTCCATTGGGGAGGATTGGCGTCGCCAACCCGGTTGAGCGGAGCCCATTTATCGGCGGCCAGCGTAGCCGCACCGTCGAGGATGGCGTCGACCATGTCGGATTCTGCGGCGGAAAACCGGTCCTGAGACGTAATCTCGGCAAGTCGTGCGACGTGGTCGAGCACGAAGCGCTGCTCCGCGACCGGAGGACGAAAAATCACGATACGTTCCCTCTTGTGTAGAGCGCCCGCGTGAGGCCCGATGCTGGGCCGGTGACCAGCGCGGCGGCGGATGCGAGCCGTGTTCAGCGAAATGGGTGCGACGGGTTGAACAGGTGCGACCTTCGGGAGCACGCCGAATTCGGAGCCCGACAATCCTCACGTCAGGCCCCGAAGGACCTGAAGGAGCCGGTCGACGCGTTTCCCGTAGGGCGGATGGAACATGGCCGTCCCGGCCTGCCTGGCTTGATGCAGGATCGGCTTGTCATGGCTGAAGGTGCGGAAACCCCATTCGCCGTGATAGGCGCCGTGGCCGCTGGCGCCGACACCGCCGAACGGCTGTCTTTCCTGAGCGAGGTGCCAGAGGCAGTCGTTGATCGTCACGCCGCCCGCATGGGTTTCGCGCATGATCCGCTCGCGCCGCTGCGCATTTTCGCCGAACCAGTAAAGCGCAAGTGGTCGTTCGCCCGCGGTCACATGCGCGATTGCGGCGTCGATCCCCTGATATTCGACGATCGGGAGCAGCGGGCCGAAGATCTCTTCCTGCATCACCCGCATCGTCGGTTTGACCTCGAGCACCAGGGTCGGCGGCATTTTGCCGCCATCGACGCCTTCCCCGGCCGGGGCGAGCGCAACGATCCGGGCGCCCTGGGCGCGCGCATCATCGAGCAGGGCCGTGAGGCGCGCGCGATGCGCAGGTGATATGATCGCGGTGTAATCCGGGTTGGCCTGCAGCGTCGGATAGAGCGCGCGTACGGCGGCGGCCAGATGATCGACCACCGCAGCCGTCCGCCCCCGGGGGACCAGCAGATAGTCGGGGGCCACACAGGTCTGGCCCGCGTTCAGCAGCTTTCCGAAGGCGATCCGGCGCGTCGAGCGGCCGAGATCGGCCGAGGGATCGATGATTGCGGGCGTTTTGCCGCCCAGTTCGAGCGTCACCGGCGTGAGGTTGGCCGCCGCCGACAGCGCCACCTGCCGCCCCACGCTGGTCGAACCGGTGAAGAACAGGTGATCGAACGGCAGTGTGGTGAACGCCTTGGCGGCCTCGAGGTCCCCCACGACGACGTGCAGTTCCTCCGGGTCGAACAGTCCCGCGATCAACCCCGCGAGCAGGTCCGAGAAGTGTGGCGTCAGGTCCGACGGCTTGATGAGCACTCGATTGCCGGCGGCCAGCGCGGGGACGGTCGGGCCGATCGCCAGCTGGAACGGATAGTTCCACGGCGACACCACGCCGACCACGCCCAGCGGCTGCGGCATCAGCCGGTTGCGGGCGGGCCAGAAATGCGGGGCGGTGGCCACGCGGCGCGTCCGGGTCCAGCGCCTCAGATGCGACCGGGCGTGGCTGATGGCGGCGGACACCACGAAGAGCTCAGCCAATCGGGTCTCATGCGCGGAGCGTCCGCCAAAATCGGCGTCGATCGCCGCCACGATCGCCGCTTCGTGGTCGCGCGTCAGCGCGAGCAGCCGATCGAGCCGGGACCGCCGCACGGCCAGCGTCGGCCATGGCTCCGCCTTGAATGCCGCGCGTTGTGCGGCGAAGCGTGCCTTCAGGTCGGTCGTGATGTCGTGGTCGCGGATCTGGCCCACGTCCTTCCTCGCCCGCTCTTCCGGTGCGCGCCTTGCCGACGCGCGTTCCGGTGATGGCGATTTGTCCGACATGTCAGCTTCCCGACCCATGACGGCGGAGGCCACATACTTTATCATCTGGGCCAAAATCGCAAAGCGGGAGGCGACGATGGAGTTCTGGAACTATCCCCGCAGCCCTGCCGGAATTCTCGCCCTGGTCGAATTCGCAGCGCGGCGCGGCGTGGCCATAACCGATCTGCTGCAAGGCAGTCGGATCACTCGGGCGCAACTGCGCGCGCCCGAAGTCGAGATCGCCGCTGTCCAGGAGTTGCGGGTGTTGACCAACCTCGTGAACGCCTTGGGCGATCCGACGAGCTTGGGCTTCGACGCAGGTCTGGAATTTCAATTCACCGTTTTCGGCGTGTGGGGATTGGGGGTGGTCAGCAGCGCGACCGCCAGGGATGCGATCGCCTTTGCGCTGCGCTTTCTTTCACTTACACATGCGTTCACAGCGATCACCTTCGATGAACAATCGGTCCATGGCGTCCTTTCCTTCGAGGAACCTGATCTGCCCGAAGGGGTGAGGGCTTTTGTCGTCGCCCGCGATATGATGGCTGCGGCGCTACTGTTGCGCGACGCCGTCGGGCAGGATCTTGCGATCGCCCGCATCTCGATGAAGGCGTCCGCCGGTGCGCAACTGCCGCTTCTGCTCGGCGCCGCGATCGAGACCGGGGCGTCGGCCAACCAGATCGTCGTGCCCCGAAGGGTCTTGGAACGGTCGCTGCCGCGCGCCAATCCCGTGACCGCGGCGATGTGCGAGGTGATGTGCCGCCAGCGGCTGGACCAGCAGATACGCGGGCTGCGGACCGGGGCGCTGTCCCTCCGTTATCGCAATACCGAGGCCGACAAGGCGCCGACCAGCGTCGGGGCTTTCGCTCGTCTGGCGAATGTAAGCGAGCGAACGCTGAAGCGCCGTTTGAAGGCGGAGGGAACGTCTTTTCGCGCCCTGTCCGCCGATTCCCGCAGGGTCATGGCCGAAACCCTGCTGGCCGACGATGGGCTGAGCACGGCCGACGTAGCCGAAAAGCTCGGCTTCAGCGACCTGTCGAGCTTTTCCCAGGCGTTCAAGCGCTGGGTCGGCGTCGCGCCCAGCGTCTATCGCAAACGCGTGCGCGAGAGCTCAAGCCACTAACCGCTCGCCGGCGACGAGCGCATTGGCGCCCAGGATCAGGTCTGCCGCCTTCTCGCCGATCATCGCGGTCGGCGCCTGAGTGTTGCCGCTGACGAGAGTCGGCATGATCGATGCGTCGGCGACCCGCAGCCCCGTGACGCCCCGAACGCGCAGTTGTGGATCGACCACCGACGCCGCGTCGCTCCCCATGCGGCAGGTGCCGGCCGGGTGGTAGATGGTGTCGGCGTGATCGCGGATCAGGCCACGCAGCGTGGCGCCGTCGTCATTGCCGCTGCCATAGAGCGGCCGCCCGCCGAGCGCCGCCAGCGCGGGCGCCGCCAGGATGCGTTGCGCCACCCGCGCGCCTGTGACCAGCACGTCGACGTCGCGCGGATCGGTCAAGAATCGCGGATCGATGACCGGCGCATCGCGGACGTCGGCGCTCGCCAGGCGCACCTCGCCGCGGCCGTGCGGCCGCAGCGCGCAGACATGGAGCGAATAGCCGCGCCCCATGTGGAGCTTGCGGTTGTGATCGTCGACCATCCCCAGACAGAAGTGCAGCTGAAGATCGGGGCGATCGAGCGTGGGATGGCTTTTCACGAACCCACCGGCTTCGGCCACATTGGTGGTCAGCATCCCGCGACCGTGCCGCTTCCATGCGCCGATCGCCAGCGCGCCGTGGGCGATCACCGACGGGCTGATGCCGAACAGTCCGGGCGCGGACGACCGCGCGCTGATCGTGTAGTCGATGTGGTCCTGCAGGTTGGCGCCCACCTGCGGCAGGTCGTGCACGATCGGAACACCGTGCCGGCGAAGGTGCTCGGCCGGACCCACGCCCGAGGCCATCAGCAATTGCGGCGTCCCGAACGCTCCGGCCGCCAGGACGATCTCCTGCGTCGCAGTAAGGCGGTGTTCGCCGCCGCCGCGCCGGTAGCGCACGCCCGAGGCGCGGGCGCCGTCGAACAGTATGGCGGAACACTGCGCGTCCGCGATCACCACCAGGTTATCGCGCGCGCGCGGTCCGCCGAGATAAGCCTTCGCCGCGCTGAACCGCCGTCCCGCCTTCTGGAAGACCTGATACTCGCCCACCCCTTCCTGGACCGGGCCGTTGAAATCAGCGTTGTAGGGATAGCCGCATTGCTGCGCTGCCGCCAGGAAGGCCTGCGTCGCCGGATTGCGCTCGCGCAGGTTCTCCACGCGTAACGGCCCGCCCGCGCCGTGTAGGTCGTCGGCGCCGCGCGCGTTGTCCTCCGCACGTCGGAAATAGGGAAGCACGTCCGACCATGCCCATCCCGTGCAGCCCGCTTCCGCCCAGCCGTCATAGTCCTGCGGCTGCCCGCGGACATAGACCATGGCGTTGATGAGGCTCGATCCCCCGACCCCGCGACCACGCGGCTGATAGCCGCGTCGCCCGCCCAGGCCGACCTGCGGCGCCGTCTCGTAGGCGTAGTTGTGCCGGCCACGAAGGGCGACCAGTCCCGCAATGCCGATCGGCACCTCGGACAGGATCGACGGACGCTCCGGCCCCGATTCGAGCAGGGCGACGGTCCGGTCGGGGCGCGCGTCGGCCAGCCGAGAGGCGACCGCGCACCCGCCCGGTCCGGCGCCGATCACGATATAGTCCGCGGTGCCGATCATCGTTCCACTCCCTCAATCGTTCTGTTTATGTCCTGCGGCTCACGCATCCGCCCGCAGGCGCTCGGCGTCGTTCCGCGGCGACGCCGCCGTCAGCTCCTGTGCGATCGTCGCCCGTGACCGGGCGAATTCGCCGATGCCGTGGAGGGCTCGCCGCGCCGACGACAGATAGGCTGCCTGCAGGTGGAAGACGTGCCATCGCCGGGCGTGGATCTCGATCCGGCAATCGACGCCGTGGCGGCGCGCGTGATCCGCCAAGCGTGTGGAATCCGGCAAAAGCATCTCCTGCTCGCCCACCTGGATCAGCATCGGCGGCAATCCGCGGAGCGGCGTCTCCAGCGGATGCTGCCCCACCGACAGGCGGGGCAGGCGATACCAGCGCAGCGCCTGCTCCAGCCAGCTACGCCGGATCATCGGGTCGTCGGCGCCGGCCTCCGCGGAACGCACCGCGGGGTCGGTGAGCGGCGAGATCAGCGCCAGTCCGGCGGGCCGGTCCTCGCCCTCGTCGCGAAGCATGAGCGCCAGCGCCAGCGCGAGACCGCCGCCCGCGGAGTCGCCGGCGATCACGATCTGGTCGGCGCGGTACCCGGCGCGTCGCATCGCCCGCCAGCATGCGCGCGCATCATCCAGTCCTGCGGGATAGGGATGCTCCGGCGCCAGACGATAGGCCGGCGCCCAGACCGGCAGGTCGGCGGCTTGCGCCAGCCGGGTCGTAACCGAGCGATGGGTCCGCGGGCTGCCAAGACAGAAGGCGCCGCCATGGAGGTAGAGGATCGCGCCGTGCGACGGCGCGGCGTCCGCCTTCTGCGGAGTAACCGTGTGGATCGGCAACGCGTCGGCGTCCGCCCGCCCGTGGCTCACGCCCGAAACGCCGGGCATCAGTCCGGACAGCAAGCCGACGACGCCGCGCTGGACGCGCGCCGGGAACGGGGGGCCGGTCAGCGGGCGGAACGCCGTCCGCAGAAAGGCGCGCAACACGCTTGCCGTGACGCGTTCGGCCGTCCCCCGGGGCGGCAGGATCGTGCGCGCCGGTTCGCCGTCGACAGGCGCCTTGCTAAAGACATAGGCGTCGAGGCTCCGACAGCGCGTCAGCCAACGGTAAGACACGGTGAAGCCTGGCCAGTTGGTGGTGTTGCGTCCCTGCTCGGTGACGTACCAGCTCTGACAGCCGGTCCAGACGGTCTGCGCCAATCGCGCCTGCACACGGGCGTCATGCCGGGCGAAGGCGTCGCTGGAGACTTCGATCCGGCTGGCCTGGATCGCGGCCATGCGGTCCAGGCAACGCATGACATGCGCGACTTGCGACTCCAGCATGTACACGATCGAATTGTGTCCGAGATTGGTGTTGGGGCCGAAGAGCATGAAGAAGTTGGGGAAGCCCGGCGCCGTCAGGCCCAGATAGGCCGAGGCGCCCGCACTCCAGGCCCGGTTCAAGTCGATGCCGTCGCGCCCGGTGATCCGCATCGGGCTGAGGAATTCGGTTGCGGCGAAGCCGGTGCCATAGATCAGGACGTCGAATTCGCGGACCTCGCCGTCGCTGGTCTCGACGCCGCGCGGGGTGAGCCGTTGAATTCCCTCCGTCACCAGCTCGACATCGGGTCGCGCCATGGTCGCCAGATAATCGTTCGACAGCAGCAAGCGCTTGCAGCCGACCGGATAGTTCGGGCGCAACTTGGCCCGCAGCGCTGGATCGCTCACCTGGCGTGCAAGCAGTTTGCGGAAGGGGCGGCCCGCGGCGATCTCCATCAATCCTTTGAACCGCGTGAAGGCCAAAGCGCGCGCTTCGTAGCGGAGATAGATGGACAGGCGGTGCCGGCGCATCGCCCAGCGACTGGTCGCGAACCGCCGCCGTTCTCTCGCGGAATAGGCGCGATCCGGTTTCGGCATCACATAAGCGGCGGATCGCTGAAAGACCGTCATATGCCCCACCTTGTCGGCGATGGCGGGGACGAACTGGATCGCCGAGGCGCCGGCGCCGATGACGCCGACACGCTTGCCTTCCAGCGGTATGGAGTTGGGCCAATTCGCCGAATGGAACGCCGGGATCGTCAGCTCGGAGCTGCCGGGCAGGCGCGGGATCGCCGGTCGGCTCAGCTGCCCCACGGCGCTGATCACCAGCCGCGCGCTCAGCTCGCCGCCGTCCGCCGTCCGGACCGTCCAGCAATCCGCCCGCTCGTCGAACGTGGCGCTCGCCACCTCGGCGCCAAACAGCACATGGTCGCGGATACCCTCCGCGTCGGCGCACCGTTCCAGATAGGCGTGGATTTCCGATTGCACCGCGAACATGCGCGACCAGGCGGGGTTCGGGGCGAAGGAAAAGGAATAGAGATGAGACGGAACGTCGCAAGCCGCACCTGGGTAGACGTTGTCGCGCCAAACGCCGCCTACAGTCTGCGCCTTTTCAAGTATCACGAAGTTCGTGATGCCGCGCTTCTTCAGGCTATGCGCCATGCCGATCCCGGCGAAACCTGCGCCGATGATGATCGCGTCTAGGCGATTTCCCGTCCAATACCGCGGATCCATTCCGCGACCGACCCGGTTGGTAGTCATAATCCTCCCCCTCCGTCGATCATTTTGTAGAACTATGATCCCTCCCCGCCGCGGGCAGGAAGGATGCGGCAGGCCAACATTTTAGGATTTGGGCCATCATGAGGTCGTCGCGGCAAAGCGCAGGCCGGCGTGGGGCCGCGGTGAGCACTCAGGCGGCTCGGGCGGCGCTCCATCTTTGCGGCGCACGGGGTCTGCGCGCTGTTCCTGCCGACCGGATCTATCAGCGGCCCTGAGCCGACCGCCGGCCGGCCCGCGCAATCAATCCAGCCTCGGCTGACGCCTGCGCCTGCGGTTTGGCCCGCTTAATAAAAATCTGGCCTGCGCAAACATGGGCAGCACCGCCCGACCGGTCGAAAAGAGCCACGTCGGCGACAGATCGACATAACGACCAGGGGAGGCTTGATGGAACGTCGTCTTTGGATAATCCCGTTTGCGGCAGCGGCCTTCGTCGCGCCGGCGCAGTCCAAGGCGTCGAGCGGCTACTATCTTGACGGGCAGTCGGCGAAGGCGGCCGGCCGGGCGTATTCAGGCGAGGTTGTCGATCAGGGCGCGGAGGCGCTGTGGTGGAACCCGGCGGGCATCGCCGGGCAGGAGCGGCCGGAGCTGCAGCTCAACGCCGCCGTCATCCTGCCGTCGAGCGAGTTGGTCGACCGCCACACCATGATCGTGCGGCCTTTCCAAGCGCCGGCGCCGGTAGGCGGCGGCCCGGTCGCGCGCGGGGGGCTTCGTCGCGGCGTATTGCCGACCGCCGGCCTCGCCTGGCCGGTGACGCCCCGCTTCGCCCTCGGGCTGGCGATCACCTCGCCCTATAGTTTCACGACCGACTACGCCAGCGACAGCTGGGTTCGTTATACCGCAGACCGGACGTATCTACGGACGATCGACGTCCAGCCGTCGATCGCCTACGCGCCCGCCGAATGGCTTCGGGTCGGCGCGGGACTGAATGTCGAACATGTCGATGCGACCTTGTCGAACAAACTGCCGAACCTCTCGGCGTCCGCCGAGGACGGTAACCAGCGGCTCACAGGCAAAGGCATCGATGTCGGCTACAACATCGGCGTACAGCTCCACAACGATATCGTGACGGCGGGCCTCGCCTATCGGTCGAGCGTCAACCATCACCTGAAGGGCGATATCGCCATCGACGGGCTGACCGGCTTGCTCGCCGGCGCGAACGGCAGGATCGACGACCTCAAGGCGACGTTCCGCACGCCGTGGCAGCTGACCGCCGGCCTTCGCGTGAACGCCAGCCGGCGGCTGACGCTGAACGTCCAAACTGTCCGTATGGGATGGGGAAAGTTCGACCGAATTCAATTGTCAGGGCCGCTGGCCGCAGCGATTCCGGAGAACTACCGCAACAGCTGGAGCGTGGCGGTGGGTGGGGACTACCGCTTGAGCGATACGGTGACATTGCGCGCCGGGGCGCAACACGACGAGACGCCGACGCAGAACACGCAGCGGGACGCGCGCGTCCCTGACAGCAACCGCTGGAATTACGCAGTGGGCGCGTCGATCAGGCTCAAGCCCCGTTTGACCCTCGATGCAGCGGTCAATTACGTGCGTTTCGCCGGCAGCAGCATCGACCGGCTTACGGCCGCCTATGTGGGCACGCCTGCGCAGACCCCGATTATCGTCGACGGATATTCCCGCAACACCGGCGTCCTTGTGTTGGCTGTCGGGGCGAGGATCGGATTTTGACTTCTGACGGGAAGGGGAGGATCGGTTCGTGACGCCAACTGCAGTGGATCTGACCCGCGATCCGGCGAAAGCCCTGTCACGCGGCGGCGTGTCGGAATTGCTCGACGCAGCCGCCCTTTGGGCGCCCAATCGCCGCGCGCTCGACTTCGCGGGACGCAAATGGTCGTATCGCGAAGTGCACGACCTGGTGGATCGCGCGGCCGCCTCGTTGGAGCGGCTCGGCGTCGGTCGTGGCGATCGGGTCGGCCTGTGCCTGCCGAACTCGCCCGATTACGCCGTCGCCTTCTTCGCCGTGCTGCGGATCGGGGCGATCGTCGTGCAGTGCAACCCGCTCTACACCGCGCGGGAACTGGAGCATATCCTCGCGGATTCAGGCGCTCGCGTCCTGATCGTGTCCGACCTGGAAACGCAGATCGCGGCGACCCTCGAGGTCCAACGTCGTCAGCCATCGCTGACGGTCCTATGCTGCCCGATGCCCGTTTCGCCGCCGCGCACGGCGCCCTCCATCCCGTCGGAATGGGCGAGGTTCGCCGATCTCCCCGTGGCGCCCCCGGATCGCATCTACCCGCCGACCGACCCCGGCGACGCCGCCGTCCTGCAGTACACAGGCGGCACGACGGGGGCGCCGAAGGGCGCTATTCTGACGCACGGCAACCTGACGGCGAATTGCGAGCAGATCCGGCTGCACCTGCGGCTGGAGCAGGACACTCAGCACTGCGCGCTCGCGGTGCTGCCGCTGTTCCATGTCTTCGCCCTGACCACAGTGCTGCTGTTGTCGGTGCGCGTCGCCGCCGAAATCGTGCTGCTGCCGCGCTTCGAACTCAATTCGCTGTTGCCGACCATCGCGCGCACCCGGCCGACGTTGCTCTCGGCGGTGCCGACGATCTATGGCGCGATCAACGGGGCCGCGGCCGATCACCTGCCCGACTTTTCCTCGTTGCTCGCGTGCATATCCGGAGGGGCGCCTCTGCCCTTTGATGTTCGAGAGGCGTTCGAGAAGCGCACCGGCGCGCGGCTGGTCGAGGGATACGGCTTGACCGAAGCCTCCCCGGTCGTGACCTGCAATCCGATCGACCGACCGCCACGCGACCACAGCGCCGGCGTTGCGCTGCCCGGCGCCCGGATCGAGATCCGCGCACTCGACGATCCGCTGCGAGAGGCCGCCGTCGGCGAAACCGGGGAGGTCTGCGTGCGCGGGCCGCAGGTCATGAAGGGGTACTGGCGGCGGGACGAGGAAACCGCCCGCGTTCTGCAAGACGGCCTGTTGCGCACCGGCGACGTCGGTTATCTCGACGAGGACGGATATCTTTTCCTGGTAGATCGTATCAAGGACGTCATCCTCTGCGGCGGCTACAACGTCTACCCTCGGGTGATCGAGGATGCGCTGTACGAGCATCCCGCTGTCGCGGAAGCCATCGCCCTGGGGATGCCCGACGCTTATCGCGGCGAAACCCCCCACGCATATGTGGCGCTCCGGACCGGTATGACCGTTACGCCGGAGGCGTTGCGCGTTCACCTGGCCGAACGGCTGAGCAAGATCGAAATGCCTGCGGTGATCGAGGTGCGGCCGAGCCTGCCGAGAACCGCGGTCGGCAAATTGTCGCGAAAGGACCTGCGGGCCGCCATCGAGGAGGGACGATCGGCCGCCGGCCCGCCCCCATCGGTCACGGCGCCATAACCGGCCCGATCGCTGCACTCATTGGTCGACCGCCTCGCGCTCGGGGGAGGATCACGGGACATTCCCGCGTGATGCCCGCCGCGCAGAACCTCATGCGCCTCGCCGCCGCACGCTCGATGAATGGAGCATCCGCATGAAGAAGCGATATTCTCTCGAAGATCGCGTGATCGTGATGACCGGCGCCACCGGCGGCCTTGGCAGGGCCGCCACTGCCGCGCTCCTTGCCAGGAATGCGCGCCTCGCCCTGCTGGATATCGATCAGGAAACGGTTCAGCGGATGGCCCGCGACCTGGGCGCGCCGGATCGAGTTGCCGGATGGGCGGCGGACGTGCGCTCAATGGAGGGTCTCACGACTGTCATGGCTCAGGTCGCCGAGCACTTCGGCGGTATCGAGGTCGCCATCGCGGGCGCAGGCATCAACATCACCGGCTCGATGGAGATGCTGGACCCGGACGATTTCGACCGGGTGATCGACATCAACCTCAACGGCGTCTGGCGCACCTTCAAGTCAGCGCTGCCTTATGTGAAGAAACGGAAGGGCTATCTGCTCGCGATCTCGTCGATGGCGGCGTTCGTGCACTCACCCCTCTATGCACAATACCCTGCCTCCAAGGCGGGTGTCTGGGCGATGTGCGACAGCATCCGTCTCGAACTGGAAAGTGCGGGTGTCGATGTCGGCAGTCTCCATCCCACATTTTTCCAGACCCCGATGATGGAGGCAGAGGACGCAGGATTTCTGTCGAAGCACGTCTGGAACGATCATCAGGGGATGTGGAAGTTTGTCCCCATCGAGGAGGTCATAGATGGACTGATCGCCTGCATAGAGCAGCGCCGGGACGTAATGACCGTGCCACGACGCCACCAAATTATTGCCCTTGCTCCCGGCCTGGCGCGGAGATTTGCCGAGAGTTTCGGATTCGATCGGAGGCAAACGCAAACTGCACTTAGACTGGAACGAGAGAGGAAGCTCACGAAGATTGGTTAACGCCATCGTCATCATGGTCGACCGATTAAGGCGTAGACGGCTGTCCGATACCGCTGGGTTCATGAACACGTGTCGACTCTGCGGCTCGACATCGAGAAATCCTGCCAGATCGATGCAGATAAGCCCTCCGAAGGCGCCCTGGTAACTGAATCTACGGCCCGCGAAACTGCGACCAAGGCTCTTCCATCCCGACAGCAGCGATCTGCTGACGCGCGAACTCTAGCGCGAAGAAGCGCTTTTCCGGCCGGGCAACCGCACCCAGGCGACGCCGTCTTCGACAGGGTTTGGTGACTCCAATATCTCACACATCGATATATCAGAGGAACGAATGAGGCGACGCGCGAACGTAGAGTTCTCTTCTGGCCAACGAGAGCGGTGCCGGGGCTGGCTTTTTGAACCGGAGGGGAACGGGCCCTTCCCCGTCATTGTCATGGCGCACGGCCTGGGCGGCATCAAGGAGATGCGCCTGGATGCGTTTGCCGAACGCTTTTCCAACGCCGGCTACGCATGCCTGGTCTTCGACTACCGCAATTTCGGGGCGAGCGAGGGGGCTCCCCGGCAGTTGCTGGACATCGGCAAACAGCTGGAAGACTGGTCCAGCGCAATTGCCTTTGCACGGCGGCAGCCCAACCTTATCGGCGACAAGGTGGTCCTGTGGGGCACCTCGTTCGGCGGCGGCCATGTCATTGCCTCCGCCGCGCGCGACCAGAACGTGGCGGCCGCCATTGCCCAATGTCCCTTCACCGATGGCGTCGCCTCCGCCCTTGCGATGGATTTGCGCAGCAGCTTCAAAGTGACGGCGATGGCCCTGGTGGACATGCTGCGCGGCCTGATCGGCATGACACCCTTGATGGTGGCCACTTCCGGCCCACCACATTCTGCCGCCCTCATGACCGCGCCCGACGCACATGGCGGCTATCTGGCCCTGGTTCCGGGTAAATCTTCCTTCCGCAACCACGTCGCAGCGCGCTTAGCGGTGAACATCCTGCGCTACCGCCCCGGCCGCCGGGCGGCGAAGGTGTCCTGCCCGATTCTTTTCTGCATCTGCGAGACCGACTCTGTCGCGCCCGCCGCGCCGACCCTGCGCTATGCCAACAAGGCGCCGTGCGGCGAAGTCCGCCTGTATCGGGCCGGCCATTTCGACATCTACGTGGGCGAAGCCTTTGAACGCGTGGTGGCCGATCAGCTCGATTTTCTCAAGCGCCATGTCCCCCTGAAAGGATGACCATGTCGCAATATGATTTGACTAATCGAGTCGTGGTCATCACCGGCGCGGCTAACGGTATCGGCGCGGCCTGCGCGCGCCGACTTTACGCAGCCGGAATGAACCTGGTGCTGGTCGATCTCGCCGCGGAAAGTCTCCGCGCCGTGGCGTCCGACCTACGCCCAGAACGTGTCCTGATTGCACAGGGGAGCGTGACTGACAGGACGCGTCTCGGAGAGATTGTCGAACAAGCGCGAGCCAAGTTCGGACGCATTGACGTGGTGTTCGCCAATGCCGGCATCGCCTGCGAACCGCCAAGAACCTTGCGCACGATCAGCGAAGACACCTTCGAGCGCATCATTGAAGTGGACCTGCTGGGTGTCTGGCGAACCATTCGCGCCTGTCTGCCGAGCATCATCGAATCCCAGGGCTACATCCTTTCCACGGCTTCGGTCTATGCTTTCGTCAATGGCGTAGCGAACATTCCCTATGCGGCCTCCAAGGCTGGCGTCGAGATGATGATGCGCGGCTTGCGCGTGGAACTTGTCGGAACCGGCGCCAGTGCCGGTGTGCTGCTTCCCGGATGGGTTCGCACTCGCATCGCCGACAGCGCCCTGGGCAAGCATCCCATCGCTGGTGCGCTGGTTCGCCTTGCCTATCCGTTCTTCCTGCGTAAGCCCATCGAGCCAGAGCAAATCGCAGAGGCCGTGCTGAAGGGCATTCGCCACCGCTCCCGCCGCCTGGTCGCACCTCATCGCTGGGCGGCCGTGAGCCTCCTGCGCGGTCCTGTCGGCCACATTTCCGACTGCCTGCTCGAACGCAACGAGAAATTCCAAAGTCTGCTCGGCGCCCTTGAGTCGGAAGCGGATGCCCATTTGTAAATCGTCATGTGGATGATTCCAGCACCATGGACGCTACTACCCCAAGCGGTTCAAGTCTGCGGGACAGTCCGCTTCAAAGCCTATCCTAGAAGGCGCCGCGCGGCGAAGTCCGTTGTATTCGGGACGACCATTTCGACATTTACGTCGGCGACGACTTCGAGCGGGTCGTGCTTCCGGAAGTCCGCATCGGTATTGCAATCCGGACGTCGCCGCTGGCATGGCCGAAGATCGCAGATGGGTCGTTCAAGCGGGTTGGGTCGACGGCGTGAAGGTCTGGAATATGAAACGGACCCAACGTCGGCTACTGGCGCGGCCCGACCTGGTCCGCTGACGTGGGAGGCTCGAGCAGACCTTCGGCACGTGCGGAGGACGTCGGCCGGCTCGGCTTGGACCAAGGGCGGTCAGGATCCCAGGGTGCGTACGATCTCGGCCACTAAGGGCTTTAGATGGAAGTTGTTGGACGGTTGGATCGCGGTCTGACCGCCGGCCTGGTTGACGGCGTCCGCGGTCAAGGGGCCGACCGCTGCAATTTTGGTCGTTTCGAAGGCTCGGGCGAGCTCTGCCGTCAGACCTAATCGCTGCGCCACATCGGTCAGGCGACGCACCTGAGGGCTGGAGGTGAAGGCGATCAGCTGGATGCGTCCGGCCGCCATCTCCTGGATCACCAGGGCGACCCGCTCGTCGGCCTCGTCCGAAGCATACTGGTAGGGGAGGATGGGATCAAAGGCGGCGCCGGCCGCTTCGAGCGCAGTCCGAAGTGCGGCGTCATGGGCCTCCGGGTAAAGCTGCACGCCAACCCGCGTCCCTCCGAGCGACAGGGCGGGGAGAAGCGCCAGCACCCCCGCCGTCGTGGGTTGTTCCGCAACGACGTCGACGCCGAGTCCCAGCTTTCGAAGGGCGGCGACGGGTTTGGGGCCCCTTGCGATTTTCCGCGCCCTCGCCAGAGCGCCGAACGCGGCGGCCTTCATGCCGAGCCGATCGGCCGCGGCCCAAATGCGGGTCACGCCTTCGCCGGTGTAAAAGATGACGCTGTCGTACTGACCCTGGCTCAGCCGGCCGATCCAGGCGTCCAGCTCCGTCGTATCCGCAACGTCCCGGACCACGATCAGTGGGCAACGCACCACCCGTGCGCCAAGTCTTTCCAGCATCGAGGTGAACAGGTCGAGCTCGCGGCTCTCAGGAACGACGATGCGGGTGTCGCGCAGGGGGGACTGGCTCACATTTCTTTCCATGCGTCCTGGTTGGCTGAGCGGGACGCAAAGGTCCACGAAGATCTGCGGGTTTCGCTGAAGTCAGGGCTCCATTTTGCAGAAGCCGGATCTCCCCGGCGCAGGGCGCCTGGCCAGCCGCGGACCCGAAAAGACAAGATGAGCCAGGGGTGGGGACGTCACCTCTCAAAACGCCGGCCGGGCCCCGCTCGCCAAGGTCCTGTTTCCGGACGGGCGCCAACGTCCGTTCGTGGCGCTCTGTCGCCGTAGCACCCAGCCAGGCTACTTTGCGCTCAAGCTCTGCTCTTCATATGTTCGATGAACGCGCGGAGCTTGGGCAGGACCTGCCGTCGTCCGGGTTGTAGAGGAAGACATCCGGCATGCTAGGCCGCGGTCACGCCGCGATCAGCCGATTTGAACCAGCTCGAGCTCATTGCCATCTGGATCGACCGCCACCGCGGTCTCGACCTTTCCGTTCGGCTGCGAGCGGATCGGCGACTTCAGCGCGAATCCCGCAGATTCCAGCCGCCGCTGCGCGGCGGCAAGGTCCGGCGCGGCGACGATGATCCGCCCGCCTCGCGCCACGGGCCCCAGCTTGGGCTGGGCTGAAGATTGGGACGGCGCCTTGTCCGCCACCAGCAGCAGGCCGGCCCCCGAGCCGGGGAACATCAGCATGACTTCCACGCTCTTCGGATGCTCGAGGCGGCCGGTGAGCGTCAGCCCGATCGCCCGGGTGTAGAAGGCGATCGACCGGTCGAGGTCCGCGACGCGGAAGGTGACGAACATGATCCGCGGCCCCGCAGGCGCGGGCGTCGCGGCAGGCGGCGGCGCGGTCTGCGCGGCGGCGCCCGAGGCGGCGAGCAGGGCTGCGACACCCAAGGCGGCGACGCCGTTCGGCAACTTCATGGATTTCACCCTCGCTACTTCTGTGCACCTGAGGCGCGAAATCTCGCCGGGACCGGCGACGGCTCGTCAAGGGGGCGGCGGCGCGGCCGGAACGCTCCAGCCGTGTGTCCTCAGCCGGGCGTCGAACGCGACGGTCCAGCCCGTCAGTTTTGCCACGCGAATGTCAGGAATCCGGACGGCTCCAAACTTCCGGTATTGGCGCTAGCGCGACGCTTCCTGGGCGCATCCTCGGCCGCGAAGATCCACACCGCTTGTTTGCTGAGCGGTGCTTGGCCAGGGCCTGCGGCGACCCGCTTATTCGCACGCCTTGCGGGGTGCTGGCTGGAACGTCACCCAGGGCCGCGAACGCTTTGTTTCTCGTCGAGGTATTGCTGCGCGATCTGCCGGGCCGCGTGGTAATGATCGTCGAGATACAGGCCCATGCGTTGGACGAAGTCGAGCACCTTCAGAAGGGGGTCGGCGATCTGCTCGGCCAGGTATTCGAGCTGCGCATCGTAGCGGCCGATGTCCATGCCATCAGCCATGGACCGGGCTCGGTACGCCGAATTCCACTGCAGCTCATAGTTCTTCAAGGCGGTGCTGAGCGTGTCGATGTACTGGCGGTCGCCATCCTGCAGCCGGGTGCGAAGCTCGTCGTAGGTGACGGTCTGATAGACGCTTCCCGTGTGCCGTGAGGTGGCGATGAACGCACCGCTCTGCGGAGCGTCAGCGTATTGGAAATCGGGCGGGGCGTCGATGACGTCACCCTTCTTTTCCTTCAGGAAGTCGACGTAGCCGCGGTAGATCTTATCAATTGAATTGACCGCGTTTCCGACCGACGCGGCGATCCACGAAGCCGTCTGCCAATCCATGCTCCAGCCCCTGAAACAAGCTCCCGAAGGATAGCGCCAAAGTTGAACGAGCGCATCTGTTCGCGCGGAGTTTGCTCTGAAAGGTGGCGCTGGTTGCGCCGGCGTGCGCAAGCGGGGCCTCAACGGAGACTCCGCATCGTCCTGGCCCCTCGCCACCGGCCGATCGCCAGCAGCTCCGACGCCTCCAATGTGTGGCGGCGGAGGAAACCTATTTGCCGACGGCGCTCAGGCGGCCGACGGCAACCAGGCCCCGTGAAACCCCGGCGGGACGCGATGCGGAATCCGCACGCTGGCCTGCGGCTCCCGCTCGAAGTCCTCGGCGTCGAGGATCACGAGGTCGGTGGTCTCCGTCAACGCGTCGATAACCAGCCCGATCAGCCAGCCCGCGTCCTCGGCCGTGTCCGCACCGGCCGGAACGAAGGCGAACTCGCCCGGATAGCGGTGCGGCCCGAAATCGTGGACCTGACGCGCGCCGGTTTCGAGGTCGTGTTTGTAGAGGCTGGTGGCCCCGACGAAGGCCGGGTCGGGCGCCTGCGGCAAGGCCATGGCGTAGGCGTAGCGGTGCGGCTGGCCGAAGCGGCGCTCGTCGATGCGCGGAAACTCCTGCGGCGCGGCGTCGATCACTGCGCGGCGCACCGTGCGGCCGGCGGGATCGATGGTCCACCGCTCGAAGGTCGTGCGCTTTGCGGCGGGGCCCTGCAGCGCCGGGTCGGCGAACATGCTGTCGTGGACGACCGCGTCGAGGATCACCGCGCCGTCCGGGGCGTCGTAGGCGTTGGCGACGTGGAACACATAGCAGGGCTCGACGTCGCACCAGATCACTTCCTCGCCCGCGCCCTCGCGCGGCAGAAGCCCGACGCGCGCCGGGTGGGCGGGGTTCCAGCGGTAGGGGAACGGATGGCCGGCGATCAGCGCACCCATCGAAAAGGTCACCGGCAGGTCGAGGACCAGGACAAAGCGGGCGGTGAGCGCGCAGTCGTGGATCGAGGGTCCGTGGCGGACCTTGATCGGCTCTTCGCGCCGGACGCGGCCATCGACGCCGACGACCACGTGGTGGACCAAGGACTGATCGCCGCTGTCGTAGGTGATGGCGTGCGCCTCCCCGGTCAGCGGATCGACATGCGGGTGCGCCGAGAAGGCGCCGCGCAGCGTGCCGCCGAAATCGTCGTAGGCCAGGCTCTCCAGCGTCTCTCCCAGCAGAACCGGCGTGCCGCCCGCCTCCACCAGAGCCCAGGTCTTGCCGGCCAGGCCGAGAACATTGGTGTTGACCGTATCGAACGCCGAATGGCGTGGGCCGGGCGTGCGCGGCGCGCCCAAGGCCGCGCTGACCGCGTTCGAGCGGATCCAGCGGGCGCCGTACCAGCGCGCCCGGCCGCCCTGCAGGCGCAGGCCGTGGACCATGCCGTCGCCGACGAACCAGTGATGGCTGCGCGGATCGGCGGCGATGGGGTTGGGGCCGATGCGCAGGTAGCGGCCGTCCAACGCCGGCGGGACCACGCCGGTCACCTCCAGGTCCTCGATCGTCAGCTCGCCCGTCATCGGCGCATGGAGGCCCGTCAGGAAGGGATGCGGCGCGCCGGGCGCCGGCTTGCGGGCACGATTGAAGGCGGCCAGCGCCGTCGCGCCCTGGGTGACGACGCCGCGGATGGCGGTTTCGATGGGACTTGCCATGGCGGCCTCCGCCGGGACATGTTGATGATGTAAACATTAAGCCAGACGAAGGTAACACTGTCAACATGGAGCGTGCGCCGTCGAAGACGCGTTATCACCACGGCGACCTGCGGGCGGCGCTGGTCGAGGCGGGCCTTGCGCTGATCGAGGCGCGGACCGCCGACGAGGTCGGCCTGCGCGAGGCAGCGCGCGCGGTCGGCGTCAGCGCCACGGCGGTCTATCGCCACTTTCCCGACAAGGCGGCCTTCCTCGGCGCCTTGGCGGCCGAGGGCCTCCAGCGGCTGGCGGAGGCGCAGGCCGCCGCATCTGAGGCCGCCGGCGGCGGCGCTGCCGGCTTCCGCGCCACCGGCTTCGCCTATGTGCGCTTCGCCCTCGCCAATCCGGGCCTTTTCCGCCTGATCTTTTCCAGCGCGGCCAAGGCCCCTCGCGCCGACTGGGCCGAGCACGATGACGACGCGATGCGGATGCTGCTCCAGAACGCCGAGCGACTGGCGCGCAAGGATGATCCGGAAGAGGCCAGGCTGTTCGCTCTGCGGGCCTGGGCTCTGGTGCACGGCTTGGCCGTGCTTATGCTCGATGGCCAGCTTCCCGCCGATGAGGCCACGATCCACGCGGCGATCGACGGCGCCGATTTCAATTCCAGGACATGACGGTGGCAGCCTCACGCAAGGATCCCCTCTGCCGAGACCGTCCGCTCGAGAATGGTTGCCTCGCTGGTGGGCCCGGCAGGACTCGAACCTGCAACCAGACCGTTATGAGCGGCCGGCTCTAACCATTGAGCTACAGGCCCCAGCAGCGACGAAGCGGGCGAGTTACCATCTCCTGCAGGCGCCTTAAAGCTCCCGTTCAGCTTCGGATTGGCAAAGCTTGCGGCGGCGAACATGGCGCAAAGGGAGATGGACGATGAAAATGCCGATGCGGGCTGCGGCCCTGAGCCTGGCGCTGGCGGCGGGCGCCGCCTCGGCGGCCTTCGCCCAGCCGGCGCCGGCGGCGGGGGCCGACACGGTGTTCCGCGCCACCACGCTCAATCTTTCGGCCTATGGCGAGACCCGGCTCGCGCCCGACATGGCGACCATCAATCTCGGCGTCACCACCGACGCCGCCACCGCCCAGGCGGCGATGCAGGCCAATGCCGCCCAGATGAGCCGGGTGATGGCGGCCCTCAAACACGGCGGCCTCGCGGCCAAGGATATCCAGACGTCGCAGCTCAGCCTGGAGCCGCAATATGTCTATGAACAGAACCTGCCGCCGAAGCTGACCGGCTACCGGGCCTCCAACCAGGTGACGGTGACGGTGCACGACCTGAACAGGCTTGGTCAGGCCGTCGACGCCACGGTCTCGGCCGGGGCCAACCAGGTGGGCGGGATCAACTTCGGCCTGGACGATCCGACCGCCGCGGAGAACGCCGCGCGCGAGCAGGCGGTGAAGGCGTTGGCGGCCAAGGCCGACCTCTACGCCCGCGCCACCGGATATCGCGTGCTGCGGCTCGTCTCGCTGAGCGAAGGCGGCGGCTACAATCCGCCCCCGCCGATGCCGATGGTCGCGATGAGCGCGCGGTTCGAGAAGGCCGACACCGCAGTTTCGCCCGGCGAGATCAAGGTGCGGGTGGATGTCAGCGGGCTCTACGAACTGGCGCGCTAGAAGCCGCCGTCCTGCAGGGCGCCCTCGACCTTCTCGGCCATGATCCGGCCCGGCAGGGCGCGGTCGCCCTCCATCACCGCGGCGTAGACCAGGCCGCGCCCGTCGATCGCCCCGGACGACCAGCCGACCCCGCGCGAGCCGTCCGCCACGCTATTGCAGCTGAGGGTGCGGGTCTGGCCGTCCTTGGCGGTGGCCTTCAACAGGTCGTCGACGGTGCGCAGGCCGGGCCCGTCGCAGGCCGGCAGCGCACGGGCGCAGATCGTGTGGCTATTGTACCGCCAGACCACCTGGCCGGAGCCCTGGCGGCCGATCAGCATGCAGGTCTGCGGCCCGCCGATGGCGTCGGAGACCGCCTGGTCGAGCTTGTCGGGATCGACGCCCTTGGGCAGGCGCGGGCCGCAGCCGGCGAGCGCCTGGGCGGCGAGCGTCACGGCCGCCAGCGTCAGCGCAGCCCGGGCGAACGCCGCGCCCGCACGTGGCATCAGGCGGCCTTTTTGATCTCGTTGCCTTCGCCCAGCAGGACGACGGTGGGGGAATAGTTGCGGGCCTCCTCGGCCGGCAGCATGCCGTAGGTGACGACGATCACCGTGTCGCCCTTTTGCACCAGGCGCGCGGCGGCGCCGTTGACGCCGATCACCCGCGAGCCGCGCGGGGCTTCGATCGCGTAGGTGGTGAAGCGGGCGCCGGTCGTGATGTTCAGCACGTCGACCTGTTCGTGCGGCAGGATGCCGGACGCATCGAGCAGGTTGCGATCGATCGCGATCGAGCCTTCGTAGTCGAGGTCGGCCTGGGTGACCGTCGCGCGATGCAACTTGGCCTTCATCAGCGTCACGAGCATGCGAGGAAATCCTTTTTTCGCGTCAAGGAGATACGCAAGCGCCCCAGGATCGGGCCGGACGCGCATATAGCCATGAAAACCCGCAGGATCAATGCGGCGACGCCGCGAGGTTGAGGTTGGGGAAGGCGGATCGCACGCGGCCTCGCAGCCCGCGACGCAACCAACCGGGCCGCGGCCGGTTTGGGCGGCGAGAGTTCCGAAGGAGGACGCGCGATGACCCAGCACTCGCCCCACCCCGAGCATTCCGGTGACGCCATCACCATCATGAAGGTGGACCCGATCCTCGACGCCGGGATCGTGGTGACCTGCCGCGGCCAGGAGGTCAGCGGCAGGCTCGCTGACCGCCACTCCGCCTATTTCGACAACATCTCCCCGCCCCTCGAATGGACCGATGTCCCCGACGTGAAGGCCTGGGCGGTGGTCGTCGAGGACCCCGACGCGCCGCGCGAGAAGCCCTTCGTCCACTGGATGATCTGGAACCTCGAGGCCGGCGTCCGGGCCCTGCCGGAGGGACTGCCCAACAGCGACCTGCTGGCGACGCCGCAGGGCGGCGTCCAGGGGCGCAACGACATGGGCGGCTACGGCTGGTTCGGACCGCGCCCGCCGGCCGGGCACGGGGTGCACCGCTATTATTTCCAGGTCTTCGCCCTCGACGACCGCATCGAGATGGGACCTGAGACATCGCTGGACGAGCTGCTGAATGCGCTGAAAGGCCACACCCTGGCCAAGGGCGAGATGATGGCCACCTACGAGGCGCCCAATCCGCAATAGGCCCAATCGCAATAGGCTCGGCCGAGCGAGCCGGTCACCGCTGGCGCGGGGCGACGCAGAGCGGTCGGCCCTGGAAGAACTGGCCGACCAGGGTGTGCCGGTTGCGGACGATCTGGTTGCGCGCCCGGGCGATATCCAGGCTCTCCGGCGGCGGGTCGACGCCCGGCGGGCAGATCGAGGCCGCGACCCGGTTGCCGCGCGGGCAGAGGCAGATGTCCTCGCGCGCCTGCAAGCGGCTGGGCTGGGCGCGGCATTCGGCGGCGAGCAGCGCCCCGTTGACGTCGACGCAGACCACGGTCTGGGCGGCGGTCTCCGGCTGGGCCGCGGCCGCGGTGGCGACGATCGCCAGCGCGCCGGCGGCGAGAAGCAGTTTGAACATCTTCCTCACTCCTGCAGCCCGGGCCCCGCAGAGGTTAACGCCGCGCGGCGATCTGTTCACCATCCTTGGTGGCGCGGGCTTAACGGCGATGGGCCCATGCTGGAGGCGCTCAGGAGGCGAGACTCCATGGATCCGCTCGGCATCGCCCGCTACGGCATGATGACCGCTCAGGACCGGCTGGCGAAATCGGCCGACCGCGTCGCCAATTGGAGCGGCGGCGAAGCGCCCGACGTCGCCCGCGAGACGGTCGAGCAGATCGAAGCCGGCCAGCAGTTCGCCGCCAACGCCAAGGTCGTCGCCTTCGCCGACCAGATGTGGCGATCGCTGATCGACATCCAGCGAGCCTAGCCCCGGTCGCCGATCCGGCGAGGCGGCGTTTTGGCGCCGCCGTCAAAGGGGGAACTGGCCTTGCCGCCCGCCGTTCGTTAGCGCGGACGCGGGAGATGCGGCATGGCCGGGACGACGCTCGACATCGAGCTGCGGGTGAACGGCGTGCTCCGCGCCGTACGCGTCGAGGGCTCGACGACCTTGCTGGACGCCCTGCGGGATCAGCTCGGCTTCACCGGGGTGAAGAAGGGCTGCGACCTCGGCCAGTGCGGCGCCTGCACGGTGCTGGTGGACGGCCGCCGAGTGGTCGCCTGCCTGACGCTGGCGGTGCAGAACCAGGGCCGCGCGGTCACCACCATCGAGGGCCTCGCCCGCGACGGCGAGCTGCACCCGGTGCAGGCCGCCTTCATCGACCACGACGCCTTCCAGTGCGGCTACTGCACGCCGGGCCAGATCCTCTCCGCGGTCGCCCTGATCGAGGAGGGCCCGCTCGGCTCCGACGACGAGATCCGCGACCACATGAGCGGCAACATCTGTCGCTGCGGCGCCTACACCAACATCGTCGCCGCCGTGCGCGACGCCGCAGCGCGGATGAGCTGAGGATGACCCTGTTCCGCTACGCGCGTCCCGGCGACGCCGCCGAGGCCTTCGCCCGCGGCCAGACGCCCGACGCCCTGTTCATCGCCGGCGGCACCGACCTGCTGCAGCTGGTCCAGGAGCGGGTGACCCGGCCCGCCGAGGTGATCGACCTCGCCGAGGTGCTCGACGCCGAGATCGCCGCCGACGCGGGCGGCGTGCGCATCGGCGCCGGGGCCAGGCTCGCCGAGGTGGCGGCCCATCCGCTGATCAGCGGCCATTATCCGGCGGTCGCCGAGGCGCTGCTGGCCACCGCCTCGCCGCAGGTGCGCAATCTCGCGACCGCCGGCGGCAACCTGCTGCAGCGGACCCGCTGCCTCTACTTCCGCGACGTCGCCACCGCCTGCAACAAGCGCGACCCCGGCAGCGGTTGTTCGGCGCTGGAGGGGCAGAACCGGATCAACGCCATATTCGGCGGCAGCGCGCACTGCATCGCCGTCCAGCCCTCGGATTTCGCCGTCGCCCTGGTGGCCTGCGACGCCGAGCTGGACCTGGCCGGGCCGGACGGCCCGCGCCGCGTGGCGCTGGCCGACTTCCATCGCCTGCCGGGCGAAACCCCGCAGGTGGAGACGGTGCTCGCCCCGGGCGAGCTGATCGCCGCGATCCACCTCCCGGCCGAGTGCGCCGAGCGTCGCTCGCGCTACCTGAAGGTCCGCGACCGGGCGAGCTTCGAGTGGGCGGTCTGCTCCGTCGCGGTGTCGCTCGGCATGGACGGCGAGACGGTGCGCGACCTGCGGGTGGTCGCCGGCGGCGTCGCCACCAAGCCCTGGCGGCTGACCCACGTCGAGGCGGCGCTCAGGGGCCGTCCGCTCAGCGAGGCGGTGATCACCGCCGCCGCCGGACTTGCGGTCGAGGGCGCCGAGCTTCGCGAGCACAACGCCTTCAAGGCCCCGATGCTGGCGGGCGCCGTGCGCAAGGTGCTTCGGGAGTTCGCCCGCGCATGAACGCCATCGCCTCCAACGCCGTGATCGGCAGCCCCGTCAGCCGGGTCGACGGACCCGCCAAGGTGCGCGGCGAGGCGACCTACGCCGCCGAATTCCGCCCCGACCGCCTGGCCTATGCGGACCTGGTGCTGGCGAGCGTTCCGTCGGGCCGGATCAAGCGGATCGACATCGAGGCGGCGACGCACGCGCCCGGCGTAATCGCCATCATCAGCCACGAGAACGCGCCTCGCCTCCCCTACAGGCAGCAGGAGAAGCGTCCCGCGGTCGACCCCAAGGCCGGAGAGCCGCTGCATGTTTTCCAGGACGACCGGGTGCTGTTCAGCGGCCAGCCGGTCGCCGTCGTGGTGGCCGAGAGCGCCGGCCAGGCGCAGAGCGCCGCCGACCTGGTGCGGGTGGACTATTCGGCCGACCCAACGCCGCTCACCCGCTTCGAGCCGGCGCGCGGGCGCAAACCCAGTCCGCCGACGGAACAGGACGGCCGACCGGGCGAGGTCGAGCGCGGCGACGCCGACGCCGCCTTCGGCAGCGCCCCGATCACGGTCGAGGCCCGTTACGTCCAGCCGCGCGAGCACCACAACGCCATGGAGCTGCACGCCACCATCGCCCAGTGGCATGGGGACGAGCTGACCCTCTGGGACAAGACCCAGTGGGTGGACAACGACGCCAGCGAGATCGCCCATGTGTTCGGCATCCCGGCCGAGAAGGTGCGGGTGATCTCGCCCTTCGTCGGCGGCGCCTTCGGCTCGGCGCTCAGGACGTGGCCCCACGTGACGATCGCGGCGGTCGCCGCCAGGATGAGCGGACGTCCGGTGCGGCTGGAGCTGACCCGTCGTGAGCAGTTCACGCTGACGGGCTTTCGCCCGCGCACCGACCAGAGGGTGGCGCTGGGCTCGCTGCAGGACGGGCGGCTGACGGCCATCATCCAGGAGGCCTGGGCCCAGACCTCGACCTATGAGGAATATGCCGAAACCACGCTCGACCCACCGCGGCAGACCTATTCCTGCGCCAATGTGCTGACCCGCCACCGGCTGGTGGAGATGAGCGTCAACACTCCCACCGCCATGCGCGCGCCGGGCGTGGCCACCGGCGTCTTCGCCCACGAGATCGCCATGGACGAACTGGCGGTCGCCGCCGGGATCGACCCGGTCGAGCTGCGGCTGCGAAACCACGCCGACCGAGACGAGTACAAGGGCCGCGACTGGTCCAGCAAGCAGCTCAAGGCCTGCTACGCCACGGCCGCGGAGGCCTTCGGGTGGGCGCGTCGGACACCCGAACCCCGCTCGATGCGCGACGGCGACCTGCTGGTCGGCTATGGCATGGCCAGCGCCATCTATCCGTCGCACCGGGCTCCCGCCCAGGCGACGGTGCGGCTGTCGCGCGACGGCCACGTCCTGGTCCGCACCGCCGCCTCGGACATGGGGCCTGGCACGTACACGTCGATGACGCAGGTGGCGGCCGACACCCTCGACCTGCCGCTGGCCGCGGTGCGCTTCGAACTTGGCGACAGCGCCTTCGCCAAGGCGCCAGTGCATGGCGGCTCGATGACCATGGCCAGCGTCGGCCCGGCGGTGCTGGCGGCGTGCAAGGCGCTGCAGGCCCGGCTGGGCGAGCTCGCCGCGGCGTCCAGCGAGGGCCCGTTCCGCGGCGCGGACCCGGCCCGGCTGGCGTTCGGCGAGGGCGGCGTCGCCCGGCCGGACGGCGCCGGCGTGGTCAGCTACGGCGACCTCCTGGCCGCCCACGGGCTGGAGTGGCTGGACGCCGAGGGCCGGTCGCAGCCGGGACCGGAAGCCCAGCAAGCGACCAGCTCGGCCTTCGGCGCGGTGTTCGCCGAGGTGCGCGTCGACCCCGACCTGGGCGTGGTGCGGGTTCCGCGCCTGGTCGGCGCCTATGACGCCGGCCGCGTGGTCAATCCGAAGATCGCCCACAGTCAGTGCATCGGCGGAATGGTCGGCGGCCTCGGCATGGCCCTGCTGGAGGCTGCCGAGTGGGACGAGCGCTATGGCCGGGTGATGAACGCCAACCTCGCCGAATACCTGACGCCGGTCTGCGCCGACATCGTCCAGCTGGAGGCGCATTTCGTTCCGTCCGACGACCGCGCCTTCAATCCCCTGGGCGTCAAGGGTCTCGCCGAGGTCGCCATCTGCGGGGTCGCGCCGGCAATCGCCAACGCGGTGTTCCACGCCACCGGCAGGCGCATCCGCGAGCTGCCGATCCTGCCCGAGCGCCTGCTGCTCTGACGCCCCTGTTGCTTTGCGGGCCGCCGAGGACTAGCGGCTGCCCGCATGGCGCTGCACACCCTGTTCCCGACCCCCGTCTATGAAGCGAGCCTCGCCGCCGATCGCGGCTTCGAGGCCTTCCTGGCCGAGCTGGAGGACGGCTGCCGCATGCTGGCGGCCGAGGATCGCGCCGGCCGCGCCTGGTGCAAGGAGCACGGCTACGGCGGCTACACCTCCTACGCCTCGCTGAACGACCTGCCGCAGCGGGTCACCGTCTTCGACCAGCTGCGCAAGAAGCTCGACCGCCACGCCGCGGCCTTCGCCGAGGAATTGCAGTACGAACTGAGCGGCGGGCGCCTGCGGCTGGACAGCCTGTGGGTGAACATCCTCAAGCCGGGCGCCGCCCACACCAGCCACATCCATCCGCACAGCGTGCTCTCCGGCACGGTCTATGTGGCGATCCCGCCGGGCGCCAGCGCCCTGAAGTTCGAGGATCCCCGGCTGGCGATGATGATGGCCGCCCCGCCGAAGCGCCCAGACGCCGAGGAAAGCCGCCGCGCCTTCGTCTATCTCAAGCCTCAGCCGGGCACGGTGCTGATGTGGGAGAGCTGGCTGCGGCATGAGGTTCCGGTCAACACCGCCAAGGCGGCGCGGATCTCGATCAGCTTCAACTACGGCTGGCGCTGAGCCGCGCCGGGGGGCGCCGCCGGCGCGCTTCGCGCGGGAATCAGGAGACCGCCCGGCCACGGTTCACGCCGATGGTCTGGCCGTTGACGTAGCCGCTGTCCTCCGAGACCAGCCAGGCGCAGGCGTTGCGATGTCCTCTCCCTTGCTGCGCGTCGGGCGGCCGGGCGAAACCCTGCGTCGGGGCGATGCGCCGAGGCTAGCGCGATTTGAAAAAGGCCCCCCACGGGGGCCCCGGGACCTCGGCTCCCGGCTGCAGGTCATTGAGGCAGAGCGCACGGCGGAGCGTCACCCGGCATTCGCACGCCCGACGGCTTAGCCCTTCTGCGTCGCGGATCAGGATCCGACCGCGAGCCATATCGACCAGCCCGTCGGACTTGAGCCTTTGCAGGACGTGATTGACGACGCCTCTTTGCAAGCCGAGCCCGCTCGCCAGCTCCTCCTGCGGCAGCCGGACTTCAGCGCCCTCCAGCAGCTCAGCGGCGGTTGTGAGCCACCGCGCCAATCGCTGCTCGGCCGAATGCATCGCATTGCAGATGCCGACGTGGACGGCGTAGCCCATTTCCATGAAAAAAAAGAGCTTGAACAGGCGGTCAATCGCAGGAACGTCGCGTATCACCGACATGAGGTGCGACGCGGCGATCTTCCAGGCGTGCCCGTCGGTGAGGCAGACGAAGCGCTGGGGGATGTGCATCAGCTCGAGCACGGCTACGGTGCCCAGCGCATTGGTCCTGCCGATAAGCGCACATTCAATCTCGTGTCCGCTCTGCAGCACGGCGCGCGTAGAGGTCAAGCCATCTGTGGGGAAGTACACGCTCTCCACGCTGTCACCTGCATGCTTCAATACCTGCCCCGACTTGAAGGATGACGGCGACAGATAGGGCTTGAGGTGCTCGATATTCGAGCCGAGCGAACGAAGTAAAAGATTTCTACTGTGCACTTTAGATTCGCATTCTCAGAATCAATGTTCCCGCCGTTAGTCGTCCAGGCCTCGGGGCCCCGTCTGTCCAATCCCAGACATAAGGGACCAAGCTCCGCATTCCGCCTTCCTGAAAGCGCCCGGCCGCAGCAAGCGGTCCGATCCACGCAGCAGGATGCGGCCTTCCCCGCTGCCGGCTCTGCATCTTATAACTGCACAACCTTCAAATTACTACCAAAGATGGCCAGACATCTTGGAATTAACTGCGACCAGCTGCCCCTATGTGCCGTAGAGGACAGACCCAAGTCGACCACTAGCCTCAGTTGTAACCCCTCGGCCGGGACTTGGGGAACAGCGATGCCGAATGGAAATCGACAGCGTGGCGCACGATCCGGATGGAACCGGCGCCGCAACGTTCAACCCGACGGGACGGTCGACGACGTCAACGGGAAAGCCCAGGTCTACTGTCTGGATGACAAGGATCAGGTCGTCTGTTCGCGAGAGCTCGAGTTCACGTCCCGCGAGCATCTGGCGCATCTGATCGAGCTGGAATGCCGCCGCTATCCCGTCGTCGAGGCGTGGTGGGGCGGGGTGTGCGTGTTTCGTCTCGGCGCGCGCGGGCGATTGGTGGCAGAGCCGCTCGCCTCAACGCGGTGCGCGCGGAGCTAGTGTCCCGGTTCCGAAGGTCGCCAGCGCATCGTGGCCGGCTCGGGCGAACTTCAGATCCGGCACACTAGCTAGTGGAGCGGCGGCCGCGCCTCTGGCGTCTCACCCTGCAGCTCGGCTTCCTTGAGCCAGTGCTCGGCAAGCCTGAAGAATGAGGCCTGCAGTTGCGGCTCAGGGCAGGTCTCCGCGATCTCCGTCGCGGCGAGCGCCCGGAGCACGTATTCCTTGCGATCGGGATCTGACTGACTCACGCGGCTGCTCCCTCGTTTGGCCCGTAACAAATGATGGGGATGAAGCGTTCCCAACCTGGCCGCCGCCGGCGCGAAGCGGCGGCGCTTCCCTTTTGTTAAGCCTGTTTGTTCGTCATCAATTAAGCCGCCGGACCCGACTATCAGGCGGCTGGGGTGGCAGGTTCGACAAGGGATCTGTCTTGCAAGTATTGCTCGGTCTAAGCAGCCGTGGTCAGGTTCAGCTCACCGAGCTCCTGGCGCCGCTGCGCCCAATTCAGATGTTGCCGCTGGCCCGGACGAGGTGGGCGCACTTCGCCTGCATCGAAGTCTGGGACGACTCCGTCTGCGTGCTGCGCCTGCCACCCACCCCGATGGACCGCGCCTGCCCCCTGCCGGCCCAGGTCGACGCAAGGACCGCGGCCGGCTGGTAGCGCTCGGCCGCGTGGGCCTGCCAGAGGGCCCGAACTCGGGGGTAGCCGCGACGAACCGAAGGGCGGATGAGAGGCTGATCATCGGCAGCTCCTCCTGGCGGTGGAGATCACCTGGACACTGAGCGCAACGGCAGCTGGCGCCGAGCGTCGCCGAGAACGGTGATCTTCTGGGACTTCACCCTGCGGCGACGCCCGAGTATGGACACGACGCGCGACAACCCAACAGCGTTTCGTTCGCGTGCAGCAACCCTCGCGGAAGACGCCGATGCCGCCAAGTCCTGACCTCAAGTGGTCTGTCGCGATCGGGCTAGGAGCGCTCGCGCTCCTGATCGTGCTGTGGCTCGCCCAGCGGCGCCGCCTTGGCCTGGCGCCCCGTCACGCGCGAGACGAGCTGATCCGGACGCAGCTTCAGCTGTTCGAGCGCTCGCATGCTCTGATGTTCGTGCTGGCTGGACCGGAGCTTCGCTTCACGTTCGCAAACCAGGCCTACCTGCGCCTGATCGGCGAGGACGACGTCGTGGGCAAGCGATTACTGGAGGTCGTGCCGGACCTCGAGCCGGACGACCTCGAAATCATCGCGAAGATTCGGCGGACGGGCGAGGTGTTCATCGCCCGCGGCGTGCCACGCCTGCTCCACAAGAACGGCGTCACCCGGACCCTCTACCTGGACATCGTGGGCCAGCCGATATTCGCCGCCGACGGCGCCGTCGATGCCGTGTTCTGCGAGAGCTACGACGTCACCGACAAGGTGGATGCGGAAGAGCGGCTGAAACTGCTGTTGCAGGAGCTGGACCACCGCGCCAACAACCTCCTGGCCGTGGCGCAGAGCATCGTCAACCTGACCAAGGCTGACAGCGCCGAGGCCTTGCGGCGCAATGTGCTTGGACGCATCGGCGCCCTGGCGCGGGCGCACCAGCTCCTGTCCAGCTCGCGGTGGCGCGGTGCGGACCTGGAAACCCTGATCGCGGAGGAGCTCCGCCCCTACGCGCTCGGCGATGCGGGGCGCGCCCATGCGCAAGGGCCCTCGGTGTCCCTCAGCCCGGCCGAGGCCGAGGGGGTGGCGATGGCCGTCCACGAGCTGGCGACGAACGCTGCGAAATATGGCGCATTCAGCACGCCGGGCGGGCGGGTGGAGGTCATCTGGACCGTCGACAGCCAGGGCGCGCGACACATCCGTTGGCAGGAAGCCGGCGGTCCGCCGGTCGTGAAGCCGCACCGCAAGGGCTTCGGCAGCAGCCTGCTGGAACGCGCGCTGGCCGCCTTGCCGGGCGCACGCACCCAGCTGTTCTGGCGCCCTGAGGGGCTTGTCTGTGAATTCGACCTTCCGCCGAGAGGCCCGCCGGAGCCCCCCCGTTCGATCGACGATCAGCTCTCGAAAGCCGGCCTGCAGCCCTTGGGGGACCTGGGTTAGGTCAAGCCCGCGGCGACGGTGCGGCCGATCGCAGTGAACACGGTCTCGAACTGGGCGTCGCTCGGCCGCCCGTACGCCGGAATCGGGACACTAGGAGGCGGCGACCACGATCTTCACACGGTCGCCGGGCCGCAGGGCGTCGCCGGGCTGCAGGCCGTTGATCGCCTCGAACCGCTCGCGCGGATGGTCGTCGACCGCCATGCGCTGCGCCAGCGAGGCGACCGTATCGCCCACCTTCACCGTCACCACACGGATCCGCCTCGGCCGGGCTTCGGCGCGTTCGGCGGCGGTCAGCCGATGGAAGGAGGCGATCAGCGGGTCGAAGGCATAGGCCTGGCCGGCGGGCGCCAGCGTCACCAGGTGGAAGCCCTCGCGACCGACGGCGTAGACGGCGACGGTCACGTCGACCCAGCCATCGTTGCCCTGGGCCTGCGCAGGCAGGACGACGGCGTCATAGCCGCCGATCCGGGCGCGGCGCAGTTCGCCTGTCCGCGCCGGAACCTCGCCGACCAGCTGGCGCAGCACCGCATAGGCCTCGTCCGCCAGGTCGCCGCCTTCGCCGACGGATCCGGCAAGCTGCGCCTTGAGGCCGCCTGGCCCCTGCATCACCACGGCGCTCGGGCTGTTGGCCAGGACGAAACCCGGAGGGGCGGTGAAGCCGAAGCCCAGTCCGGGGTGCAGGAAGCGCCGGCCAAGCACCACGCCCTGCTCCGGATCGTCGCCGTACAGCAGCCCGTCTACCGCCTCGAGATAGAGGTCAGGGCGCGGCGGCCGGCCGCCCGGCGCCGGCGGCGGGGCCCTGCGCGCTTCGGCCGCCGCCCGGGCGACCCGCTCGCCGGTCAGCGGGTGGGTGCGCGACCAGACGGGCGCGGCCTTGGCCGGTTGCGTGCGGTCCGCCGCCTCAAGCTGGTCGCTGGCCTGCAAGGCCGAAAGCATGTCGGCGAGGCCGAACGGATTGTAGCCGGCGGCGGTCAGATAGCGCGCCGAGAGGCTGTCGGCCTCGAACTCCTGGCCGCGCGAATAGCTGAGCACGCCCAGCTGCCCGGCCTGGCTGGCGATCTGCGCCAGGGCGCCTGACCCGGTCACCGCCCCAAGCAGCACCGCGCCGATCCCGGTGATCGCCGAGCGGGTCTGCCGGCGGCCGGCGTGGTTGGCGGCGACGTGGCCGACCTCATGGCCCAGCACAGCGGCGAGCTCGTCCTCGCTGCGGATCAGGTCCAGCAGGCCACGGGTGACATAGATGTCGCAACCGGGCGGGCTGGCGAAGGCGTTGACCACCTCGGAGTTGATGACGCTGAAGCTGCAGCGCCCGCCCTGTCCGGCGGCCACGGCCATCCGCTCGCCGACCCGGCTGACATAGGCGTTGATCGGTCCCGGATACGCCCCGCCATAGGCCTGCAGGATCTCGGCGCGCCGCCGCTCCGGCGTTTGCGGCTGGGCGGCGGCCGAGCTGGCGACGGAGATCGCGGCCACAGCGGCGACCAGGATGCGGAGGGCTCGGCAGCTCATGTTCAGTCTCGGACGCACGTCTTCTGTTTCCAAAGGCCGGCGCGTCAGTCCGCGTTCCGCCAGCGAAGGATCAGCTTGCGGTCGTGGACCTGGAACGACTCCAGCCGGCTGAGAAAGCTGACGCCGAGCAGCGAGGCGCTCAGGGGTTCGCGGTTCACCGTCAGCTTGAAGCCGGAAAGCGAGATCGGTCCGACCTCGAACCGATCCGCCACATAGGGCGCGCCGTAGCCCGGCCCATTCGCCGTCTCCGCCTCCTCGACGTAGCGCAGGCTCGCCATGTCGACGCCGATCCGGCGGGCGTCGTCGGGGCTGAGCACGGTTTCGGTCGCGCCGGTGTCGACCACGAAGCGGACCCGCTGGCCGTTCACGTTCGCCACCAGGGAATAGCCGCCCTCGGCGTCCTGCGGCACGACCAGCTCGTGTTCCCCCGTCACCACCGGATCGCCGACGTTGAACGCCAGCTTCAGGTGCTGGCCGACGCCGGCCAGTTCGCCGCGGTAGGCGAAGCCCAGGGCCAGGACCGCGATGATCGCCGCCCAGACGGCGGCGTAGCGCAGGTGCTCCGGCCGGAACAGCTGTCCGGCGCGCAGGGCGCCCGCCGCGATGAGCACCACGAAGCCGGCGGCGCGCGCCACCGCGGCCCAGTCCTCCCCGCTGCGAACCGCCTCCGGAAACGCATGCGCGAGCGCCAGGATCAGGACGGCCAACGCCCCGAGAAAGGCCAGCCAGAGCAGCATCCGGGGCCGCGCGGGCGGGCCCGGCGGCGCAGGCTCCGGCGTTCGCCCCCAGGGTCCATTGTCTTGCGTCATGCCGCCTCCGCCCCCCGGCAAGATAGGCGCGGCCCGGCCGCGACGCTATGGTCGCGCGAAAGCGCAGCGTCGGCGCGCGTCAGGATCGCGAGCGACATGGGCTGGACCGCTTCCGATCTTCCGTCCCAGCAGGGGCGAACGGCCGTGGTCACCGGCGTCGGCGGCCTCGGCTATGAGACGGCGCTCGCCCTGGCCCGCGCCGGCGCCGAGGTCATCGTCGCCGGGCGCAATGCCGCCAAGGGCGAGCAGGCCCTGGCGCGGATCCGCGCGGAGGTCCCCCAAGCGCGGGTGGCGTTCGAAATGGTCGACCTGGCCAGCCTCGCCTCGGTCGCCGCCCTTGCAGAACGGCTGGGGCGGAGCCATGGGCGACTCGACCTCCTGGTGAACAACGCCGGGGTCATGGCGCCGCCCGCGCGCCAGACCACCCTCGACGGCTTCGAACTGCAGTTCGGTGTCAACTACCTGGCGCATTTCGCCCTGACTGCGCACCTCCTGCCTCTGCTTCGCAACGGCAGCGGGCCGCGGGTCGTCAACGTCTCCAGCCTGGCCCATCGCCAGGGCCAAATCGACTTCGACGACCTGCAGACGGAGCGTCCGTACAAACCATTCCGCGCCTATTCCCGGTCCAAGCTCGCCCAGGTGATCTTCACCCTGGAGCTGCAGCGGCGGAGCACGGCGAAGGGCTGGGGGCTGACCTGCCTTGCGGCCCATCCCGGCGTCGCCGCAACCGACCTGATCGCCAACGGCCAGGGCGCCAATAGCCTGATGAGCCGGGCGATGGACCTGATGCAGGCGTGGCTCTGGCAGTCGGCCGCGGCCGGAGCGCTGCCGATCCTCTACGCCGCGACGGCGCTCGAAGCGGCCGGCGGCGCGCTCTATGGTCCCGATGGCGTCCTGGAGATGAAGGGCGCCCCGAGGCGCGTCCCGATCGCCGCCGCCGCCAAGCCGCCGCAGGTCGCCGCCCGCCTCTGGGAGATGTCCGAGCAACTGGCCGGCGTGCAGCTCGGCTAAATCCCGCAAACGTCAGCGGCGCGCGCGGATCGCCGGCGTTCTTTCGGCGTTTGTCGCGGCATGATCGGTCGGTCCTGCGCCCTGCGACGACGGCGAGCGGCCCTCGCGGCCCATCTGTCGCTGGCCTGCCTGGCGGCGTGTGACCGCGGCCCCTCGCGTCCGCCGCCCGCCCCGCCCGCGCCGAGCGCTCAGCTCCCGCCGCCGCAGACCGGCGTGGCCTCCTATTACGGACCGCAGTTCGCCGGCCAGCCGACCGCCAGCGGAGCGCCCCACAAGCCGAACGCCCTGACCGCCGCCAGCCGCACTCTGCCGCTGGGCACGACCGCCAAGGTGACCAACACCGAGACCGGCCGATCCGTCGCGGTCAAGGTGGACGACCGCGGCCCCTACGCCAAGGGCCGCATTCTCGACGTCTCCCCCAAGGCCGCCAGGCATCTCGGCATGAAGCGCGATGGCGTGGCGCCGGTGAAGGTGCAGCCGCTGCGCGTGCCGGTTAAGGATCGAACGGCCGTCGCCTCGCGCTGACAGCTCGCCGCGGCGGCAAATCGCTCAGCCCGCGGATCTCCGGTCGAGAAGCCAGTCGAAGGTGACCACCGCGGCCACCCCGCCGACCAGCTGGCCGGCGATGAACAGCGGCGCAGAGGCCGGCGCAATGCCGGCGAATGTGTTGGAAAGGCTGCGGGCGATCGTCACCGCCGGGTTGGCGAACGAGGTCGAGGCGGTGAACCAGTAGGCGGCGGTGATGTAGAGGCCGACGAGCATCGGCGTGCTCTCGGCCTTGAACCGCAGCGAGCCCAGGATGGTGGCGACCAGGCCGAAGGTGGCCACCGCCTCGGCGAAGCCTTGCGGCAGCCCGTCGCGCGCCTTGGCCGACACCTGCAGGACAGGTTCGGCGAACATCAGGTGCGCCGCCCAGACGCCGACTATGGCGGCGGCGACCTGGACCGCCATGTAGGCCAGCGCCAGCCGCCAGCTCAGCTCGCGCCGGGCGGCGAACATCGCCGTCACCACCGGATTGAAGTGCGCGCCGGAGATCGGCCCGAAGACGGTGATCAGCACCACCAGGGCCGCGCCGGTCGCCAGCGTGTTGCCGAGCAGCGCCACCGCGTCGTTCCCGCCCGCCAGGCGATCGCCCATTATCCCGGAGCCGACCACGACGGCCAGCAGCAGCGCCGTGCCAAGCGCCTCGGCCGCCAGCCGTCGCGCGGGACCGAACGCCTCGCGCGGCGGCTCGAGGCTGGCGTCCAGCGGCCGCGAGGGACGCGGCGGGATCTCGACCGCTGCGTTCATTGCGCGACCGGTGCGGGGGCGTCTGCGGTCCCGCCGATGTCCGAAAGCCGCTTCTGCAGCGCCAGCCGATCGAGCGAGGCCATCGGCAGGTTCAGGAACAGCGAAATGCGATTGCTGAGCATCCGATAGGTGTCGGCGAAGGCGACCGCGATCTCGGCGGCCGAGCCGGTCGCCAGAGCGGGATCGGGCACGCCCCAGTGCGCCGTCATCGGCTGGCCCGGCCAGATTGGACAGACTTCGCCCGCGGCGTTGTCACAGACTGTGAACACGAACTCGAGGTCGGGCGCGTCGGGGTTGCGCTCGCGCGTAAACTCCTCCCAGCCCTTCGACCGCAGTCCGTCGGTGTCGTGGTGCATCTGCCGGAGCAGGTCCAGGGCGTGCGGGTTGACCTGGCCTGTCGGCATCGAGCCGGCCGAATAGGCTTTGAACCGCCCACGGCCGCTACGATTCATGATCGCCTCGGCGATGATCGAGCGGCACGAATTCCCGGTGCACAGGAAGAGCACGTTGAAGACCTTGTTAGGGGCCGCCTCGCTCATTGGTCTTGCTCCCTCATGCGTAGCGCCCCTCGGCCTCGCAGCACTGGCTGGCGATGGCGACCAGGGGGGCGCAGATCTCCGGCGCGCCGCCGCAGCAATCCTCCATCAGGAAGCCGAGCAGTTCGCGCATGGCGGCGTAGTCGGCGTTGTAGATGATCGAGCGGCCGTCCCGTCGCGAGGTGATCAGGCCGGCCTGGCTGAGAACGTTCAGGCTCGCCGACAGGGTGTTCGGCAGCACCTCGAGCCGGCGGGCGATCTCCCCGGCGGCCAGGCCCTCGGCGCCCGCCTGGATCAGCAGGCGAAAGGCCGACAGGCGGCCCTCGTGGGCGAGCGCGCCGAGGGCAGAGGCTGCGGACTTCATTTCCATACTTCGACGATATACGAAATATCTCGTAGCTTGAAGCCCCCTTTAGCCGCCCCAACGACAAGCCCCGCCATCTGGCGGGGCTTGGGGTCGTCAGCTGTCGAGGAAGCTGCGCAGCTTGCGGCTGCGGCTGGGGTGCTTGAGCTTGCGCAGCGCCTTGGCTTCGATCTGGCGGATCCGCTCGCGGGTGACGCTGAACTGCTGGCCGACCTCTTCGAGGGTGTGGTCGGTGTTCATGCCGATGCCGAAGCGCATCCGCAGCACGCGCTCTTCGCGCGGGGTCAGCGAGGCCAGCACCCGGGTGGTGGTTTCGCGCAGGTTCGACTGGATCGCCGCGTCGATCGGCAGGATGGCGTTCTTGTCCTCGATGAAGTCGCCGAGGTGGCTGTCTTCCTCATCGCCGATCGGCGTCTCGAGGCTGATCGGCTCCTTGGCGATCTTCAGCACCTTGCGCACCTTTTCCAGCGGCATGGCGAGCTTCTCGGCCAGCTCTTCCGGCGTCGGCTCGCGGCCGATCTCGTGCAACATCTGGCGCGAGGTGCGGACGATCTTGTTGATCGTCTCGATCATGTGCACCGGGATGCGGATGGTGCGGGCCTGGTCGGCGATCGAGCGGGTGATCGCCTGGCGGATCCACCAGGTGGCGTAGGTCGAGAACTTGTAGCCCCGGCGGTACTCGAACTTGTCGACCGCCTTCATCAGGCCGATGTTGCCTTCCTGGATCAGGTCGAGGAACTGCAGGCCGCGGTTGGTGTACTTCTTGGCGATGGAGATCACGAGGCGCAGGTTGGCCTCGACCATTTCCTTCTTCGCCTGCCGGGCCTCGCGTTCGCCCTTCTGCACGGTCTGGACGATCCGGCGGTAGTCGTCGATCGGCACGCCGGTCTCTTGCGCCAGCCCGGCGATCTCGGTGCGGATGTCGCTGATCTGGCCGGCGTCGTTCTCGGCGAACTTGGTCCAGCGGACGCCCATGGTCTTGACCTGGGTGCTCCAGTCCGGACGCATTTCCGAGCCGAAGTAGGCCTTCAGGAACTCCGAACGGCTGATGCCGTAGCTGTCGGCCAGGCGCAGCAGCCGGCCTTCCAGGCCCATCAGGCGCTTGTTGATCGCGTAGAGCTGCTCGACCAGGGCCTCGATGCGGTTGTTGTTCAGCTTCAGGGTCTTGAGGTGCTGGACGATGGTGGCGGTGGCGGTTTCGTAGGCCTTGCGGTCGGCCTCCGAGAGATCCTCGCCCTTCAGCTTGGCGCCGACCAGCTTCTCCTGCAGCAGGCGGAAGCTTTCGAATTCGCCGGCGATGGCGTCGAGGGTGGCCATGACGCCTTCGCGCAGCTCGGCTTCCATGGCGCTGATGGTCGGGCCGGCGCCGTCGTCGAAGTCGTCTTCGTTCTCGCCCTCGCCTTCGCCCTCGGCGGCGGCTTCGGCCTCCGGCTCCGCGGCGGCGTCAGCCGGGATCTCGGCGCCCTGGTTCTGGCCGCCGTAGGTCTGTTCGAGGTCGATCACTTCGCGCAGCAGGATGCGGCCCGAGCCCAGCTCTTCGCGCCAGACCATGATGGCTTCGAAGGTCAGCGCGCTTTCGCACAGACCGCGGATCATGGTGTCGCGGCCGGCCTCGATGCGCTTGGCGATGGCGATTTCGCCCTCGCGGGAGAGCAGCTCGACCGAGCCCATCTCGCGCAGGTACATCCGCACGGGATCGTCGGTGCGGTCGTAGGCCGGCTCCTTGGTCGTCTCGACCACGGCGGATTCCTCGCGGACCGCCACTTCGCTCCCCTCGGCGTCCTCTTCCGCCTCGACGACGTTGACGCCCATCTCGGAGAGCATGGCCAGGGTGTCTTCGATGGCCTCCGAGGTGACTTCCTCGGACGGCAGCACCTTGTTCAGCTCGTCCATCGTGACGTAGCCGCGGGCCTTGGCCTGCTTGATGAACTTCTTGACCGCGGCGTCCGTGAGGTCGAGCAGCGGACCGTCGCCGCCCGTGGTCTCCGGCGTTTCCGCTTCGGCCGTGTTGGTGCTCATCTAATTCTCCGAAACCGGCTCGCGCCTTCCACGAGGCGAGGGCCGAAATATGGTGCGTGGCGGACGAATCGACAGGTCCCGCGACCTTACGACCCGTCATCCGTCCAAATCGTTCCCGTTCTGATCGCGCGTTTCAGTGCGTCACGTTCCGTCTTCAAGCGTTCGAACGCCGCCATATGCTCCCGCCCACTAAGGTTCCCCTTAGCGGCGGCAATGGCGTCATCCAGCGCCGACGCTCTCGAGAGAGCAGCGAAGCCACGCGACCACTGGGATCTCCGCGCATCGAGGGAGACATCATCTGTGAGCATGGGCGCGCCCGAGTTCGCGGCGGCCCGTTCGATGTCTGTCAACAGCACGCTAAATCCGCACGAGGCCAGATGGCGTCGCAAGGCGGCGGAGTCAAGGTGATCTGCTTCGAGACGAAGCCGAATGATTTCCTTGATCAATTCGCCGAGCCCCGGTTCGCCGAAGGCTTTGGCGGTGAAGCCGTCCTCCAGATGCTCGTCGAGAACGCTGGGATCCGAGATCGCCACATGCGCCAGGGCCGCACTCGCGGCGCCCAGCGTCGAGGCGAGGCGTTTTGCCGCAGCCTTGCCTTCCGGCGTGCTGGCGGCGGGCTGAGGATTGCGCCAGGCGCCGCGCCGGAACGCTCCGCGCGGGGGCGGCCGGCCGCCGTCCGCCACGCGCTCCGAGCGCGCCGCGGCGAACAGGCCGTCGAACCGCTGCAACAGGTCGTCGCGATAGGCCTGCTGCAGATCCCTGTCGGCGATCAGCCCCGCCGCATGGCGCAACCGGCCCTTCAGTCCGGCCCGCCGCTCGGGCGTGTCCAGCGGCTCCAGGTCGCGCTCGCGGACGAACAGCGCCTCGGCGAAGGCGGTGGTCTGGGCCACCTGGCCCCTCAGCGCCTGGGGACCCTGCTCGCGCAGCACCTCGTCGGGGTCCTTGCCGCCTTCGACCACAGCGAACTTGAAGCTCTTGCCAGGCTGCAGCAGCGGCAGGGCGCGGTCCATGGTCCGCGCCGCCGCCTGGCGTCCGGCGCGGTCGCCGTCGAAACAGAGGGTGGGTTCGGGGTGGTGGCGCCAGAGCATCTCCATCTGCTCTTCGGTCAGCGCCGTACCCATCGGCGCCACCGCCGGCACGCCCGCCCGCTGGCAGGCGATCACGTCCATATAGCCCTCCACCACCGCCAGCGGCGGACTCTCGCCGGTGGGGGCGGCGGCCAGCATCTTGCGCGCCTCGGCCAGGCCATAGAGCTGGTGGCCCTTGTGGAAGATCGGCGTCTCCGGGCCGTTGAGGTATTTGGCGCGGGCCTGCGGATCCATCGCCCGGCCGCCGAAGGAGATCACCCGCCCGCGCGGATCGGTGATCGGGAAGATGATCCGATCGCGGAACCGGTCGTAGGGCTGGCCGCCGTCCTCCGGCGCGATCAGCAGGCCGGTCTCGACCAGCGCCTGGGGCCGGGCGCCCTTGGTCACCAGATAGTCCTTCAGCGCCGTGCGACCGGCCGGCGAGAAGCCCAGGCGGAAGCGGGCCCACTCGCTCTCGGGCAGGCCGCGGCGCTCCAGATAGGCGCGCGCGTCGCGCCCCACCGGGCGGCGCAGCTCGGCCTCGAACCACTGGGCGGCCAGCTCCAGCCAGTCGGAAAGGCCCTGGCGCTTCTTTTCCTGCTCGGCCGCGCGCGGGTCGGCGGCCGGCAGCTGCAGCCCGGCGTCGGCGGCCAGGCGCTCGACCGCCTCGGAAAAGGACAGCCGCTCGGTCTCCTGCAGGAAGGTGATCAGGTCGCCGGACTTGCCCGACGAGAAGTCGAAGAACTGGCCCTTGTCGTCGTTGACGTAGAAGGAGGGCGTCTTCTCCTTCGTGAAGGGCGACAGGCCGACGAACTCGCGCCCCTGCTTGCGAAGCTTCACCGTCTTGCCGATGACATCCGACGGGCGCAGACGGGATTTCAGCTCATCCAGAAAGCGCTCGTCAAACTTTACGGCCATCGCGACATCCAGGCGGCGTTCTCCGCCTCGTACGCCATAGCGCGTCTTCGCGCGCGGCTGGCGCGAGGCCAGACGATTTCCGAAGATAAGCGCCTACGGAATGTGAGTGAGGTGTGGACAAGTGATGGCCTTATACGCGAGTCGCGCATTACGCGGCGGAGCATTCGTCGTCGCGGTTTGACCGCGGCCCGCGACCGCGAGATGCTCAGGCCTGCGTATCGACGCCGGCGTACCTGGAAGGATCGAGGCGAATGGCCATGTGGTTCCGTTTGGCTGGCGCGCTGCTGATCACCCTGCTGGTGCTGGCGTGCCTGGAATATTTCGGCGTCAGCGGAGTGCTCAGCGGCCGCTCCGCCGACGACATGCAGCATGACGCCCAGATCCGGCTGCGCGAGCTCTTCTGGCTAGCCATCTTCGCGGTGGTGATGACCATGTCGGTAGTGGCCGCCGTGCGCCGCTGGACCGGCCAGCTGCGCGGCGCCATCGCCACGCCGCAGCTAAGGCGCCGGGACGTGGGCTAGCTTCTCCGGATTGCGCACGACGTAGATCGCCGCGATCCGCCCGTCTGGGCCGGGCTCCAGCGCGAAGGTCTGCGGACCATCGTCGGCGTATTCCAGCACCACGCCCGGACAGCCATTGATGCGGGCGAAGGTCACCGCCTTGACCGTGCGCGGGCCATGGCGCGCGGCGACGCCGCGGAACAGGCCGGCGATATCCTCCGGGCCGACCAGCACGCGCAGGGCCGCCGTCCGCTTGCCGCCGCCGTCGGAGACCATGATCGCATCCTGCGCCAGCAACGCCGAGAAGGCGCTTGCGTCGCCGCTCGCCGAGGCCGCCAGGAAGGCGCTGGCCAGTCGCTCAGCCTCGGCCCGGTCCACGGCATAGCGCGGCCGCGCCTCGCGCATATGGGCCTTGGCGCGGGCGGCGAGCTGGCGCACCGCCGGCTCGCTGCGCCCGAGCGTCGCGCCGATCGCCGCATAGTCCTCGTCGAACGCCTCGCGCAGCAGGAAGACGGCCCGCTCCAGCGGCGAGAGCCGCTCCAGCGCCAACAGGAAGGCGACCGAGACGTCGTCGGCGCGTTCGACCGGATCGTCCGCCAGCGGCTCGATCAACGGCTCCGGCAGCCACGGGCCGCGATAGGCCGCCCGCTCGGCCTTGGCGGCGCGCAGCCGGTCGAGACAGAGCCGGGTGGTCACCCGCACCAGCCAGGCGGCCGGATCGGCCACCTCCGCGCCGGCGCGGGTCCAGCGCAGCCAGGCGTCCTGGACCACGTCCTGGGCGTCGCTGACCGAGCCCAGCATCCGATAGGCGAGCCGCTGCAGTCGCCCGCGCTCCGCCTCGAATTCCGCCGTGCGCATCGTCGCCACGCTGGCCATCGGCATCAAAAGTCTCCCAGCCTGCATCTCGCGCCAAGGACGGATCGGGCCTATGCTTTGTGACATCGCGACGCCGATGCCCGGCGCGCATTGACCCGGCTCCGTCCGTTCATTACCTACGCGGCCGTTTGTGCGGCGGGCGGGGACTTCCCCGACCCGCCTTTTTACGACGCCCACCCAAGGAGCCTCCCCCATGAGCCGCGATCTGTTGCCCGGCGTCACCGGCGTGCTGGCCCTGGCCGACGGAACCATCCTGCAGGGGATCGGCGTCGGCGCCGTGGGCGAGGCGGTCGGCGAGGTCTGCTTCAACACCGCCATGACCGGCTACCAGGAGATCCTGACGGACCCCTCCTACATGGCCCAGATCGTCGCCTTCACCTTCCCGCACATCGGCAATGTCGGGACCAACCTCGAGGACATCGAACAGATGTCGGGCGCGGCCGAGACCGCCGCCCGCGGCGCGATCTTCCGCGACGTCCCGACCCTCCCGGCCAACTGGCGCGCCGACAGTGACCTGGAGACCTGGATGAGCCGCCGCGGCGTCATCGGCCTGGCCGGCGTCGACACCCGCGCGCTGACCCGCCGGATCCGCGAGACCGGCATGCCGCATGCGGTGATCGCCCATGCGCCCGACGGCGCCTTCGACCTGGACGCCCTGGTGGCCAAGGCCCGCGCCTGGAGCGGCCTGGAGGGCCTCGATCTCGCCAAGGACGCCTCCTGCCTGCAGCCCTTCGTCTACGACGAGGGCCTCTGGGCCTGGGGCGAGGGCTACGCCAAGCCGGCGCCCGCCCCGAAGTACGAGGTGGTGGTCCTGGACTTCGGGGTGAAGCGCAACATCCTGCGGGCGCTCACCTCGGTCGGCGCGCGCGCCACCGTGGTGCCCGCCTCGACCTCCGCCGAAGAGGTGCTGGCGCGCAAGCCGGACGGCGTGCTGTTGTCGAACGGACCGGGCGACCCGGCGGCGACCGGCGAATACGCCGTGCCGGAAATCCGGAAGCTGGTGGAGAGCGGCGTGCCGGTGTTCGGCATCTGCCTCGGCCACCAGATGCTGTCGCTGGCCCTGGGGGCGAAGACGGTGAAGATGGAGCAGGGCCACCACGGGGCCAACCACCCGGTGAAGGACCTGACCACCGGCAAGGTCGAGATCGTCTCGATGAACCACGGCTTCACCGTGGACCGCGACAGCCTGCCCGCCCCGGTCGTCGAGACCCACGTCTCGCTGTTCGACGGCACCAACGCCGGCATCGCCCTGAAGGACCGCCCGGTCTTCTCCGTCCAACACCACCCCGAAGCCTCCCCGGGCCCGACGGACAGCCTCTACCTCTTCGAGCGGTTCGCGGGCCTGATGGATGGTTCAAGGAAGAGCTGAACCACGGAAGGCTCGGAAAACACGGACTGTCAGAGCACCACGCGCTCGATCTGTGCGACCGGCGTCGCGCCGAAGTTGACAAGCAACCCCAGGCGCAGGCCGGTCGCCCGGAGGTAGTTGATCGTCTGCGCCATATGCTCAGGCGCCAAGGCCCGCGCGGCTTTGATTTCGACAATGATCTTTTCGAAACACACGAAATCGGGGGCATAGGTCTGGCGCAGTGACCGACCTTTGTACTTGAGCTCAAGAGGCTTCAGCGCCCGGAAAGGTATTCCGCACCCACCGAACTCAAGCGTCAGGCATTCCTGATAGACGGCTTCCAGGAAGCCCGCGCCCATGGCGCGGTACACCTCGAACACGGCGCCCCGAATGCGGTACGTCTCGTCCGAAAATAGCAGACTTCCGTGTATTCGGTGTTTTCCGTGGCTCACCCTTCCAGGCTACACCGCCGCGCGAATGAGAACAATATAAGAACTACCCAATCGCCTCGTCGAACATCAATGCCCGCGCATAGCGCATGGGCGGGGAGCCGAAGGACAGCACCGTGTCGTGGTAGCGTTTCAGGGTGAAGGCTGAGCCCCAGCGACGCTCGGCTTCGGCGCGGACGGCGTCGTGCTCGGTGACGCCGACGAAGTAGAAGGGCAGCTGGGCGGAATCCAACCGCGCCCGCGTCCATTTGCCGGCCGCTTCGCGCTCCTGCTGGAAGGCGGTGACGGTCAGGAACCGCATCACCTCAGCCTCGCTCGCCCCGTCCACATGGACCATCTGGTCGAGGATGGCGTTGCTGATGCTGCGCAGCCGCGTCTTCAGCTGCTGCAGGCGGAACAGCGGATCGTGGTCGAGGTAGCCTTCCACCGCCATCAGGTTCTCGGCGTAGACCGCCCAGCCCTCGACGAACGGTCCCGAGCTCAGCACCGCCCGCAGGGTCGAGGGGTGACGGTTGGCGTGCCAGAGCTGCACATAATGGCCGGGCATGGCTTCGTGAACGGCGATGTCGTGCAGGCCGCGCCGGTTGTACTCCCGCAGGAAGCTCTCGGCCTGGGCCACCGACCAGTCCTGCGGGATCGGCGAGACCGCGTAGAAGGTCGCCTGCCCGCGGTCGAGCGGGCCGGGCGCGTCGCAATAGGCCACCGCCGAGCCACGCTGGAACTCCGGCATCAGGATCACCTCGACCGGCGCGTCCGGCAGGGTGACGAAGTCCCGCGCCTTGACGAATGCCGTCGCCTGGGCCAGCGCCTCGCGCGCGGCCGCAACCAGCCCGTCGCGCGGGGCGTGATCGGCGTAGGCCAGCGCCAGGGCGGCCTCGATCACCGCCTGCTGGACTGCCGGGTCGGGGCTCTCCGGCGCGGCGGGCGCGCCGGGGCGGCTGGCCAGGACGCAACGGGCGAGGCGGTACATCTCCGATCGCGTCGAGACCAGCGCCGCCTCTGCGGCCTGGCGGATCTCCCGGCGCGACAGCGGCGACTGCAGGGCGAACGCCAGCTTCTGGTCGTAAAGCGCCGGGCCCAGCCGGAAATCGCCCTGGGCGGCCGGGACCAGCACCTTGTCGAGCCAGGCCTGGTGCTCCGCCGCGGCGGCCCGCAGCTTCGCGTCGGCGGCGGCGAAGCGGGTGCGCTCGGCCGGCGACAGCACAGCCAGGTGCGGCTTGATCATCTCGTCGACGATCCCGACCACCCCGGCGTTCTGCCGGGCCACGGTCTCCGCATGGATGCGCGGGACCCGCGCCGGCTGCAGTTGGGCTCGGCTTTCGGCGAGCAGGCCGGGCAGCAGCTCCATCCGGGCGATCGCCGCGCGCAGCCGCACCGGCATCGGGGCGAAGTCGCGCGCCATCAGCCCGTAGAGGGCGCCGCCCGCCAGCCCGGAATAGATCTGCGGATCCCACGCCCAGGATTGCAGCGCCTCGTCGCGCCAGAGGTCGTAGCGTGCCTGGTTGATCAAGAGCGCCCGGTCGACCTGGGCCTCGCGTCCGAGGTCGGCGGCCGCGATCGCCAGGCATTCGGCGAGCACCTGGCGGTTGAAGGCGATGCGCCGGGCCCGACCGGCGGCCGAGACGTCATCGACCTGGGCGTCGAAGCGATGGTCGCCCAGCGTGGTGGCCGAAATCGGCGACAGCTGGGCGACCCCCTCGATGTAGCGCCGCGAGAGGGCGGCGAAACCGGCCTCCGCCGCAGGGCCGGCCAGCACGGCGCGTGGCGCGGCCGCGGCCGCCAGGGCGAGACGTCCCGCACCGCGTCGGGTCAGGCGAAGATCGATCATGCCCGAGCTGAGCACGACGTAACAGTTACGCCAAGCCCCACTCCCGGAGCAGGGGGATCGCATATGGCGAGCGTCGCGAAACCCCACGACTGTCATCCCGGTTTTTCGCGGAGCGAAAAGACCGGGCCCCATGAACACGGCGTTCCAGGACAGGACGCGGCCACGCCATGCGAAATCTCGCTCTCCGGTGTGCATGGGTCCCGGACATCCGCTACGCGGATTCCGGGATGACACTCGTGAGGCAACCTGTCGCCGGTCCGCCAAAACCCCATGTGCGATAGTCCCCCACTCCCCGAGGGGGCTGCGCGCTCCTACGGCATCAGCACCGTGTCGACGACGTGGATCACCCCGTTCGACTGATTGACGTCGGCGAGGGTGACGCTGGAGACCCCGCCCTTGGCGTCGACCAGCCAGACAGCGCCCTTCTTGAGCTCGACCTTGAGATCCTCACCCTCGACGGTCTTCAGCATGGCCTTGCCGCCGCCGGCCTTGGCCATGCCCATCAGCTGGTGGGCGGAAAGGCGGCCGGGGACGACGTGGTAGGTCAGGATCTTCGTCAGCATCGCCTTGTTCTCGGGCTTGACCAGGGTGTCGACCGTCCCGGCCGGCAGCTTGGCGAAGGCGGCGTTGGTCGGGGCGAAGACCGTAAAGGGACCGGCGCCCTCGAGGGTGTCGACCAGGCCCGCGGCCTTCACGGCGGCCACCAGGGTCGTGTGGTCCTTCGAATTGACCGCATTCTCGACGATGTTCTTGCTGGGATACATCGGTGCCCCGCCGACCATCGGAACTTTGATATCGCTGTCCGCATGAGCATCTGCGCTCATCATTTGAGCCGAAGCAAGACTTGCACCTGATGCGGCCAGCACGGCGCCGGCAATCGCCGCCACGATAATCTTACCAGACATCGACCTATCCTCCAGATTTTCCGCCGCACTTTGATCGCGACGACGAGGATACGAAGCTACATCCTGAACGGATGCATCTTTGGTCGATTTATATTTTGTCGAGCTTGCCCATCGCCGCGATCGGCCCCGTCGGGGCGGTGCGGGTCGGCGAGCCGCCGGGGGGTTCCACCGAGACGGCGATGGACGATCCCGGCGCGAACATCGGCGCCATCGCCTTGGGCATCGACATGGCCTTGGACTTCCCGGGCTCGATCATGCCGATCGGATGCGGCTTGCCGTCGGCCGGAATGATCCAGAGCTCGTGGACGTGCGCGGGGTCGGCGCCCGGCCTCGCCAGGGAGGTGACGATCAGCGCCCGGCGGACGGGATCGTAGGCGGCCACAAACATCGGCTGGGCGCCGCCGGACGGGCTCATCAGGCTGGCGTTGAGGATCGGCGCCGGGGCCGGCGGCTGCAACACCAACGGCGGCCGGTTCGCCAGCATCACCGCCACCGCCAGGCTCGCCGCCGCCAGGCCCAGCGCGCCGACGGTCGCACCGCGCCAGAAGCGCAGCCGCCGGCGCACGGCTTCGTTGTCGTTGGCCGGAATCGCCCGCGCGATGCGATCCCACGTCGTCGCTGGAGGCGCGACCGGGGCCGCCGCCTCCAGCATCGGCGCCAATCGGCGCCGCCAGGCGTCCACCAGGGCGGCGAAGGCGGGGTCACGCGCCGCGCGCGCCTCGGCATGGGCGCGCTCGTGCGCGCCAAGGACGCCCAGCGCGTGTTCGGCGGCCAGCGCCTCCAGGTCGGAGAGTTCGGGCCCCTCGCTCATCGCTCCAGGCATCCCTTGAGACGGGCGAGTCCGCGCCGGATCCAGCTCTTGACCGTCCCCAGCGGCGCATCCATTCGCCGCGCCAGCGCCTCGTAGGTCACCCCCTCGAAGAAGGCGGTGCGGATCACCGACTGGGTGCGCGCGTCGAGTTCCGAGAGACAGGCCTGCAGCCGCGCGACGTCCCCCGCCGCGGCCAAGCGCATCTCGGCGTCGGGCTGGTCGTCGGCGATCTCCAGCGCCTCGATCGGATCGGCCTTGGCCAGCGGGCCGCGCGCCCGCAGCCGGTCGATCGCGCGGTTGCGGGCGATGGTGGAGATCCAGGTCGCCACGCTGGCCCGCGCCGGGTCGAACCGGTCGGCTCTGCGCCAGATGGTGACAAAGACCTCCTGCAGCACGTCCTCGGCCTCCTCTCGATCGGAGAGGATACGCAGGCAGACGCCGAAAAGCTTCGCAGATGTCGCCTCGTAAAGCGCGCGCAGGGCCGAGCGGTCGCCGTCGGCGATGCGCGCCAGCAGCGGCGCCAGGGGGTCGGATGAGAGAGCGATCAAGCTGGCGCAACGGGCTCAATGAGGTGCGCGAAGCTGCCCGCTCCTCGGCGCCGGGGCAAGCGTTAAGCTGGGCCGGCGCAGGAGAATGCAAAGACGGCCGGGAGAGCCCCGGCCGTTCGGGCCTTTCGGCGGATGACCTTAGGCGGCGTGCTTCTTCGGCCGACGGGCCGCCCGTTTGGCCTGGGTGGCGGCGAGACGCGCCGCCCGGCGCTGATCGGCGGCCTCTTCCAGCGGACCGATCAGTTCGGAGGCCTGGGCCTGGGTCTTCTGGTCGCCCTCGGTCTGCAGCCGCCGGGCGTTGGCCAGCAGATTGATCACCTCATCGTCGCTCAGGCTGGGGATTTTTTCGATCAGACTCACGACTGGCCTCCACTTGGCGGCGCAATCCGAGCCGCCGCCCACCTGAGAAATATGGCTGGGCGCAGTTTTGGTTGCCCGGCGGCCGAGCTTTTTTGGATCCGGCCGCCTTTTTGATCACCTTGCGCAGTCGGCGAAATTGATCCACGGTTGTGGGCATCGAATTCGTCACGGCTCGGCCGACTTTCTCCGTTTCAGCCTCGCGGCCCCGGACTGCCTCCCGACCCTTTTCGGACTTGATCGACCGCGCAAATCCCTGCGCGCGTCGCGAATACTTATCCAAGGACTTCGGAGTACATGGCGACCGGTACGGTGAAGTGGTTCAACAGCGTCAAGGGCTACGGCTTCATTCAACCCGACGACGGCGGTCAGGACGTCTTCGTGCATATCTCCGCGGTGGAACGCGCGGGTCTCGGCCAGCTGAACGAAGGCCAGAAAGTGTCCTACGAGATCGAGCGCGACAAGCGCAGCGGCAAGACCTCCGCAGGCCAGCTGCAACCGGCCTGAGGCTGCGGCCACAGCCACGCCTTTAGTCCGTTCGCGGACAGCTCCCCCGCCTGCGGGGGAGCCCCTTCGCGCAGCTCGAAACGCCGCGACCTACGCCAGCAGGAACTCGACGCGGTTGGAGTAGAGTTCGTAGTCGTCGTAGGCGCTCAGCGCCGCGCGCTTCTCGGGCGTCATGTGCTTTTCGCCCAGCCGGCCGAACACGGCCTGATCCGCCAGCACCGTGAAGCCCGCCGCCTTGAACTGCGCCACGAACTCGCCGCGGCCGAGCCGGTTGAGATAGGTGTTCACGGCAAACCCCGGATCGAGCAGGTGGCGCCAGGCCGTCGCGCCCTCGGTGCGGTCCTCGACATCGGTCTCGTACCATTCGACCACATGGCCGCCGGAGATGCCGGTGAAGACCATCGGGCGGGTGATCACCAGGCCGGGGGCGGCGAGCTTCGCCCGCAGGGTGGCCAAGAGCGAGGCCAGGCGCTCGGGCTGGATGTGCTCGAAGACGTCCTGCGAAAACACCAGGTCGGCCTCGCCGATCTCGGCCCACGTCGCCGCCGCGCCGGCGTCGCCGACCAGCAGACGGGCGGTTTGCGGGCGATAGGCGGGAAACCGCGAAGCGATCCGCCGGTGGAATTTGCGCCAGCCCGCGGCGTCCAGCAGCAGATGCCGCACGAGGCTCTTAAGCGCCCGCTCCGGGCCGTTCACACGCAGGGCGCGCGGCAGGTCGGAGAGTTTCAGCACCGGCGCATCGAGATCGATGGCGGTCACCTGGCGGAAGAACAAGGTCAGGGCGAAGGCGCGGCGGGGGCGCGCGCCGAAGCCGACCTCGACGACATGGCTGTCGGCGGCGCGCTTGCCGGTCTCACGCTCGAACGTGGCGACGATCTCGCGGGCTTCGCGGAGGGTCGCATCGGCGGCCTCGACGTCGCCGGGACCGCGCAGCCGCCAGAAAAGGATCTGCCGGTAATAGTCGAGCTTGGCGAACAGCGAGACGGCGCTCGACTGCGAATTGGACTGCGCCCCCTGAAGATCCACGTGCATTGTTAGCCCCCGCTACACGGCGCGAGCTTGAGTGAAACAACCCTGGATCGAAAATCACAAGTTTGACAAATGATCAGGGCGTCGCAATTTTCGGCCGCTTCGATTTTTGACCAATCTGGCGAATTTGGCTCGCGCTCGCGCCCTGGCGTGCGGGCCGCCACCTGGAACCCGCCGCCGCGGCGCGTCTTCCAACCCCCAGCTCAGCAGCATCCCGCCGCAAACCGCCTTGCGCCCGCCGGGGCGAGGCTCTAAGTCGGCGCCTTAACCTGCATGGCTGAACGGTGACGGGCGCGTGTGACCGCGCGTCCGCCCTTGCGCGCGAGACGAGATGCCTAAACGCACCGACATATCCTCGATCCTGATCATCGGCGCGGGTCCGATCGTCATCGGTCAGGCCTGTGAGTTCGACTACTCCGGCGTCCAGGCCTGCAAGGCGCTGCGCGCCGAGGGCTATCGGATCGTGCTGGTGAATTCGAACCCGGCGACGATCATGACCGATCCCGACGTCGCCGACGCCACCTACATCGAGCCGATCACGCCGGAGATGGTCGAGAAGATCATCGAGAAGGAGCGGCCCGACGCCCTGCTGCCGACCATGGGCGGCCAGACGGCGCTGAACACCGCACTTTCGCTGGAGCGCAGCGGCGTGCTGGCCCGTTACGGGGTCGAGATGATCGGGGCCAAGGCCGACGTCATCGACAAGGCCGAGGACCGCCAGAAATTCCGCGACGCCATGGACGCGCTCGGCCTGGAAAGCCCGAAGTCCAAGGCCGCCCACTCGATGGACGAGGCGCTGGAGGGCCTGGAGTTCGTCGGCCTGCCGGCGATCATCCGCCCGTCCTTCACGCTCGCCGGCACCGGCGGCGGCATCGCCTACAACGTCGAGGAGTTCCGCGAAATCGTCGAGCGCGGCATCGACCTGTCGCCAACGAGCGAGGTGCTCATCGAGGAGAGCGTGCTGGGCTGGAAGGAGTACGAGATGGAGGTCGTCCGCGACACCGCGGACAACTGCATCATCATCTGCTCGATCGAGAACATCGACCCGATGGGCGTCCACACCGGCGATTCCATCACCGTCGCCCCGGCGCTGACGCTGACCGACAAGGAATACCAGCGGATGCGCCACGCCTCGATCGCGGTGCTGCGCGAGATCGGGGTCGAGACCGGCGGCTCCAACGTCCAGTTCGCGGTCAACCCCGCCGACGGCCGCATGGTGGTCATCGAGATGAACCCGCGGGTCTCGCGCTCCTCGGCGCTGGCGTCGAAGGCCACCGGCTTCCCGATCGCCAAGGTCGCCGCCCGGCTGGCGGTGGGCTACACGCTCGACGAGCTGATGAACGACATCACCGGCGCGACGCCGGCCTCGTTCGAGCCCAGCATCGACTATGTGGTCACCAAGATCCCCCGCTTCGCTTTCGAGAAGTACCCGGGCTCCGAGCCGCTGCTGACCACCTCGATGAAGTCGGTGGGCGAGGTCATGGCCATCGGCCGCACCTTCGCCGAGAGCCTGCAGAAAGCGCTGCGCGGGCTGGAGACCGGCCTCTCCGGCCTCGACGAGATCGCCATCGAAGGCGCCGAGGATCCGGAGACCGGCCACGCCGCCGTGCTGCGCGCGCTGGGCGTCCCGACGCCCGATCGGCTGCGGGTGATCGCCCAGGCCTTCCGCGCCGGCCTGACCTGCGACGAGATCCAGGCGGCCTGTTCCTACGAGCCCTGGTTCCTGCGCCAGATCGAGACCTTGGTCGCCGAAGAGGCCCGGCTCGCCGCCGAGGGCCTGCCGGCCGCGGCCGCCGAGTTCCGCCGCGTGAAGGCGCTGGGCTTCTCCGACGCCCGGCTGGCGACCCTGACCCACACCACCGAGGCCGAGGTGCGCGAGCAGCGCCGCGGCCTGGGCGTGCGCCCGGTCTTCAAGCGCATCGACACCTGCGCGGGCGAGTTCCGCGCCGACACCCCCTACATGTACTCGACCTACGAGAGCGGCGCGCTCGGCCAGCGGCCGGACTGCGAGAGCGAGCCCTCGGACCGCAAGAAGGCGATCATCCTCGGCGGCGGGCCCAACCGGATCGGCCAGGGGATCGAGTTCGACTACTGCTGCTGCCACGCCGCCTTCGCCCTCGACGAGATCGGCGTCGAGTCGATCATGGTGAACTGCAATCCGGAGACGGTTTCGACCGACTACGACACCTCCGACCGCCTCTACTTCGAGCCGCTGACCGCCGAGGACGTCCTCGAACTGATCAGCGTCGAGCAGACGCGCGGCGAGCTCCTGGGCGTGATCGTCCAGTTCGGCGGCCAGACGCCGCTGAAGCTGGCCAAGGCGCTGGAAGACGCGGGCATCCCGATCCTCGGCACCAGCCCGGACGCCATCGACCTGGCCGAGGACCGTGAGCGCTTCCAGCAGCTGCTGCACAGGCTCGACATCGCCCAGCCGGTCAACGCCATCGCCCGCTCGCGCGACGAGGCCTTCGCGGCCGCGCACAAGGTCGGCTATCCGGTGGTGATCCGCCCGTCCTATGTGCTGGGCGGCCGGGCCATGGAGATCGTCCGCGACGACGAGCAGCTCGATCGCTACATCCGCACCGCCGTGCAGGTCTCCGGCGACAGCCCGGTGCTGATCGACCAGTACCTCAGCCGCGCGACCGAGGTCGATGTGGACGCCATCTGCGACGGGGTGGACGTCTTCGTCGCCGGGGTCATGGAGCATATCGAGGAGGCCGGGGTGCACTCCGGCGACTCGGCCTGCTCGCTGCCGCCCTTCTCGCTGAAGCCGGAGACCATCGCCGAGCTGAAGAAGCAGACCGAGGCCATGGCCCGCGGCCTGAACGTACGTGGCCTGATGAACGTGCAGTTCGCCATCGAGGAGCCGCACTCGCAGTCCCCGCGGATCTACGTCCTCGAGGTCAACCCGCGCGCCAGCCGCACCGTGCCGTTTGTCGCCAAGACCATCGGCCGGCCGCTGGCGGCGATCGCCGCCAAGGTGATGGCCGGCGTGAGCCTGGCCAGCTTCGACCTGAAGGACGCGCCCTACGACCACATCGCCGTCAAGGAGGCCGTCTTCCCGTTCGCCCGCTTTGCCGGCGTCGACACGGTGCTGGGCCCGGAGATGCGCTCGACCGGCGAGGTCATGGGCCTCGACTGGGTTCGTCCGGGCGAGGGCCTGGGGCCGGCCTTCGCCCGCGCCTTCCTGAAGAGCCAGCTGGGCGGCGGCACCGTGCTGCCGGAAAAAGGCTGCGTCTTCGTCTCCGTGAAGGACGCCGACAAGACCTGGATCCTGGAGCCGGTGCGCCTGTTGGTCGCCCAGGGCTTCCGCATTCTCGCCACCAGCGGCACGGCCGGCTACCTCGCCTCCCAGCAGGTTCCGGTGGAGGTGGTGAAGAAGGTGCTGGAGGGCCGCCCGCATATCGTCGACGCCATGAAGAACGGCGAGGTGCAGTTGGTCTTCAACACCACCGAGGGCCGTCAGTCGTTGGTCGACTCGTTCGAGATTCGCCGCTCGGCGCTGATGAGCAAGATCCCCTACTTCACCACCACCGCCGGGGCGCTCGCCGCCGCCCAGGCCATCGTCGCGATGTCGCTGGCTCCGCTCGAGGTGCGGCCCCTGCAAAGTTATGCATGAGAGTCAAAAACTTCGCGTCCGGCGCGGATATTTTAACCACATGAGTCAAAATTTTTTGACGTAAGACGAAAATGTCAAAACTGTGCGTTGACCAACGGTATCGCTGGGCGCAACCTCCCTGCATCGCCCGGCTGTAGCCGGCGTTCGAAGACGTCTTGGCGGCGTTTCAGTTCGGCCAGGACGGTCCAAGCGACGCCTGTCGCGGCTGGCGAAGGGACTTCGGTCCATTGTCCAGGGGATTAGCGAGGACGCCGCATGTCGAGCGAACATGACGTTGAGCACCGACATCCACACCGCAACCGGCATCTTGCCCAGCGGTTCGAAAACCTTATCGGGGTGCTGATGGTCATCGCCATCGCCGTCCTGGCTGTGGGATTGATCTACGGGCTCTTGGATACCGGCTCGACGCCGAGCTACCTCAAGTAGCCGGTCTGTCGAACATCCGCGCCAGCGCCAGGTCGTCATAGACGCCCTGGCCGGCGCGGAAGCTGCGAACGCCCGCCTGTACGAAGCCCTGGCGAGCGTAGAAGGCTATGGCGCGCGCGTTGGCGGAAAAGATTCCGAGCATCAGCCGCCGCGCGCCAATTGCCTGCACTCCCTCCAAAACACACTGCATCAGCCGGCCGCCGAGGCCCTGCCCATGCCAGCGGCTGAGCAGGTGGAACCGCCTCAGCTCCAGGTCGCCTGCGTCCGTCGCCAGGGGCAGGTCCGGTGCGGCGACCACCGCATAGCCGACCGGCGCACCGCCCTCGGAAGGCGCGCCGTCTCCAACTCTTCATCGACGCCGCGCCCCGTCTGCAGTAACGAGCGCGGCGATGAGCGCCACCCTCAACGTGATCTTCGGCCCCTCGGGCGCCGGCAAGACGACCTACGCCAACGCCTACGCCCGGCGCGAGCACGCCGTCGCCTTCATCCTCGACGAATGGATGGCGCGCCTCTTCGGGCCCGACATCCCCGAGCCGGTCGATTACAACTGGCTGGTCGAACGGGTCGGCCGCTGCGAGGCGCAGATCTGGTCGACGGTGGCCGCGACCATGGCGGCGGGAACTTCGGTGATCCTCGACCTCGGCCTGATGCGCAAGGCCGACCGCGAGCGCATCCGCCAGATCGCCGAGGCGGTCGAGCTGCCGCTGCAGTTCCACTATGTGACGGCCTCCCAGGAGGTCCGGCGCGCCCGGGTCGCCGAGCGCACCCAGGTGCACGGCGCCAACTTCGCCCTGCAGGTCACCCCCGACATGTTCGAGTTTGTCGAGGGCGTGTTCGAGGCGCCCGATGCGGCGGAACTGGACGGGGCGATCCTTAGCGAAAGCGAATAGGGCGTAACCGATCGGCCTCGAAAAGCGCTGGGAACCCAACTGTCGCGGGACGGACCTCCGGAGATAAGGCGCATACCCTTGAGTTTTGCGCCGCACAATTCTAATGTTTTCGCCCCCGGACGCCTGCGCCCGCGGCCGGAAGCTGAACTTCACATCTAGGGCGAACTCGAGTCATCACCTCTATGGAAAAAGTCCCGATGACCGCCGAGGGCTATCAGGCCCTCGACGACGAACTGAGACGTTTGAAAACAATCGAGCGGCCAGCGGTGATCGCGGCGATCGCGGAGGCGCGCGCGCACGGCGACCTCTCCGAAAACGCTGAATATCACGCCGCGAAAGAGCGCCAGGGCTGGATCGAAGGCCAGATCGCCGACATCGAGGACCGCATGGCGCGCGCCCAGGTGATCGACGTCTCGAAGCTGTCGGGCAATCAGGTGAAATTCGGCGCGACGGTGTCGCTGATCGACGAGGACACCGAGGAGGAGGCCCGCTACCAGATCGTCGGCGAGCACGAGGCCGACGTGAAGCGTGGCCGGGTCTCCATCACCTCGCCGATCGCGCGCGCGATCATCGGCAAGGAGAGCGGCGAGGTGGTCGAGGTCAACACGCCCGGCGGCGTGAAGGCCTACGAGATCACCAAGGTCGAGTGGCTCTGAGCATCGGTTAGCCTCCGCGGCGACGGGGAGGTCTCTCGGCGAAACGCCTTCCCGGCGGTCTCGGGAAGGATGGATCGGCGCTGCGGCGCCAGGACGGAGGGGCTTTGCTTCCGCTTCGCGCTCCCTGCCGCCCCATAGCCGCCGCGTTTGCAGGGGATGGGCGGACATGACTGGACCGCGAATCCTGTTCGTCGTCGACGCCGGCCCCAAGGTCGGCGGCGGCCACGTGATGCGCTCTCTGACGCTCGCCGGCGCGCTCGGCGGCCAGGGCGGCGCCTGCACCTTCATGGGCCCGCCGGCGGTGAGCGATGTGCTCGACGCCTTCGCTCCCGGCGCGGCGCGGCTGGCGGCCGCCTCGACCGAGCCGCGCGACCTCGCCGCAGCGATCGACGCCGAGCGCTTCGACGCGGTGGTCTTCGACCATTATGGGCTGGGCGCCCGCGACCACCGGGCGATGGGCCAGGGCCGGCCGGTGCTGGTGCTCGACGATCTCGCCGACCGGCCGCTGGGCGCCGACATCGTCGTCGACTCCGGCCCTGCCCGCAAACCCGAGGATTACGACGGCTTGGTCTCCGCCGACGCCCGCCTGCTGCTCGGACCCAACTTCGCCCCCGTCAGGCCGGAGTTCGCCGCCTTGCGTGAGACGGCGCTCGCCTGGCGCGGCGAGCCGGTGCAGCGGATCCTGGTGGCGATGGGCCTGAGCGACGTCGGCGGCGTCACCGCCAAGGTCGTCGAGCGCCTGCGCCCGCGCATCGGCGACGCCGGCCTCGACATCGTCATGGGCGCCGGCGCGCCGAGCCTGGCCGGCCTCAGCAAGGTGGCCCGCCGCGACCCCCGGCTGACGATCCACGTCGACACGCCGCACATGGCCCGGCTCACCGCCGAGGCGGACATCGCCGTAGGCGGCGCCGGCTCCTCCACCTGGGAGCGTTGCACGCTGGGCCTGCCGACGCTGCAGGTGATCCTGGCCGAGAATCAGCGCGCCGCGGCCCAGGCCGTCGCCGAGCGCGGCGCCGCCCTGTCGGTCGACCTCAACGCAGGCGACTTCGAGGCGCAGTTCGATCGTGCGCTTACGCGCCTGCTGATCGACGCCGACCTGCGCCGCAAGCTCGCCGCCGCCAGCGCCGAACTCTGCGATGGCCAAGGCGCCGGGCGCACCGCCACCGCCCTCCTCCAGCGCATCCGCGAGAGCGCCGGCTGAGCATCATGGGGGCGAGCCGGGCGGCGATGGAGTTGGCTCGTCGCGCCAGATGAAGGTGTTGATGCTGAAGCGGCCGCAACGCGGATCGGCCGGCAGCGGCAGATCCTGCGGGACCTCGGCGCCGTGCAGGGTGGCGCCGCGGTAGACCAGCAGGCGGTTGAAGCGCGCCTCGTAGCGGGCGATCCGCTCCCAGATCGGGGTGTCCCCGGCGATATAGCCGGGCTGCGGGACGCCGTACCGGTGAAATTCGGCGTTCACAGCCAGGTTGTAGGCGCCAAGCCGCTCGTCGGTCAGCGTCTCGAAGCCGGTGCTGCGGTGGCGATAGAAGGCGGTTGCGCCGCGTTCGGCGCGGCCGAGGTGGTGCAGAATGGCCACCCGCTGGGACCCAAGCCCGTCAAAATGCGGCAGGCGTTGCAACAGCTGCAGCTGCTCCGGCGGGGTGGTGATCAGCGAGAAGTAGCACTCGATGCGGTCCAGTTGGCCCTCGAGGCCGAAAGTCTTCTGGATCAACGTCGCCAGGCTGTCGCGGACCGAAAGCGCCAGGGCCGGGGGCGCGACCGCCCGCACTCCGGGATAATAGGGCCCGATCGGCCGATAGCTCTGCTGCGCCGCCTCCTCGATCAGCTGCTCGGGATCGCGGGCGTAGTCGTCGATGACGATCACCGGCTGCTGCTCGCGCCCATGCCGGTGGATCTCGATCTTCGGCGTCCAGGCGCGGTCCAAAGCGCAGTCTCCGGCGAGGGTCGCCGGAGAAACGCACGAACCCGGCCCGCGGGACGGCGTCAGTCGCGCAGGGCTGTGATGCGGCCGGAACCGGCGAGCGACGCATTGACCGCGTCGATGCCGGCCGTCTTGGCCCCGCCGCGGGCGATCAGATAGCGCAGCGACAGCCGCGGATGCTCGAGGGCCGGCGCCGCGCCGTTGAGCAGGCAGGCGTGCCAGACCGCCGCCGAGCCCGCTTCGCCGGTCAGCGTCCGCTCGGTCAGGTACATCTCGCCGTGGTCGCCGTTGCGGTAGCGCCAGGCTGCGGCTCCCGTCCGCTTCAGGTCGGGCGGGCAGACGGCGGCGCCCATCCGATGGCTGCCTTCCAGCAGTCGCAGCGGCGCATCGCCCTCGGTGACCGGATGCAGATAGACCTGCAAGGTGACCACGTCGGCGCCGGGGTCGGAAAGCTCGCCGAAATCCTGGCGGAACTCGCCGCCCAGGCTGTAGCTGATGTCGCGCAGCCCGGGACGAACATAGGCGCAAAGATCCTCGATCGGACCATCCTGGGCGCGGCGCGCCACCCAGGCCGGCAGGGCGGCGGCCGGAAGCGCGCAGACCACCCGCTTGTCAAGGATCCGGTAGTCCGGGCCCAGCAGGCTCCAGAGCGCCTCGACTACCTGCGGCGCGCGCTCGACGAAGCCCAGCCTGGGCTCCAGCCGTTCCAGCAGGTTGCAGCCGCGTTTCGGCCCCTGCACACCGCGCGCCGGGGCGGCGGCGAACTCGGCCTGGCTGAGGAAGAGGCTATCGTCGAAACGCCGCGTCGCGCGGATCTCGCCGAGCAGTTCGCCGCAGCCGGTCGGGCTGAGCGGGCTGTCGAACTGGTGCGCGCCCTTGCGGACCAGGTCCGACACCACAGCTTCCGACAGACTCCAGGGGATGAAGTCGGCTCTGGCCAAGGCGCTCATGGCGGATTCTCCGGTGGCGACCGGATAAGAGAAGCAGACTCGGCTTAATCTCGCCTTACGCCAAAAGGCCGCTGCGACAGTCCGCCTATGGAGGCCGCCCTGATACTCGCCCTGCTCCAGGCCCGGATGAGCTCCAGCCGTCTGCCCGGCAAGGTGCTGAAGCCGGTCGCCGGCGCGCCGATGATCCTGCGCCAGATCGAGCGGGTCCGCCGCGCCGAGCGGATCGACCGGCTGGTGGTGGCCACCAGCGACCAGCCGAGCGACGCGCCGCTGGCGAGCCGGCTCGAAGAGGCCGGAGTCGAGGTCTTTCGCGGGTCGCTGGACGACGTGCTGGGCCGCTTCCTGGGCGCGCTGGAGGCCTATCCCGCCGACCATGTTGTGCGGCTGACCGCCGACTGTCCGCTGGCCGACCCCGGCCTGATCGACGCGGCGATCGCCCGGCACCTGGCCAGTGGAGCCGACTACACCGCCAACCGCGTCGCCTCGGCCGGCTACCCGAAGGGCCAGGACGTCGAGGTGATCACCGCCCGCGCGCTGCGCCGCGCCGGCGCCGAGGCCGCCACCCCGGAAGCGCACGAGCACGTCACCTGGGGCGTCTGGAACCATCCGGAGCGCTACCGCATCGAGCGGCTCGCGCCGCCCGTCGACGAGGGCGACATCCGCTGGACCGTCGACCGGCCCGACGACCTGGACTTCGTCCGCGCGGTCTATGCCGACCTCTATCCGCAGAACCCGGCCTTCAGCTCCGACGACGTCCGCGCCTGGGTGCGCGCCCACCCCGAATGGGCCGAATGGGGCGGCGACCGGCGGGTCTGACGGCCGCCCGCGTCCGGCCCTCCCGCACCCGTCGAACCTATTGAGAGCTCACGGCTAGGCCGCAGGCGGAATTTCCTCGGGGTTCCAGCCCTTTTCCCGCAGGCGGGCCTCGATCGCCGGCCGCGCGGCGTCCCAGTCGCGCTTCAGCATGCCCAGGCCCATCACGTCGTGGAAGCGGCCGTCCTTGCGGACGTGCTCGCGCAACAGCGCCTCGCGGACGAAGCCGAAGGACAGGTGCAGCTTCCAGACCGCCTCGTTGCCGGCCAGCACCTCGCACCAGAGCTTGTTCAGGCCCAGGGTATCGAAGACGTAGCGCAGGATGACGTACTCGATGCGCGCGCCCAGCCCCTTGCCCCGGGTCGAGGGCTCGCCGAGGTAGTAGGCCCACTCGCAGCGGCTGGCGGCGCGGTCGATCTTCACCAGATTGGCCAGCCCGACGGGCTCGCCGTCGGCCTCGATGATCCAGTAGCGGCGATCGCCTCCGGCCAGCACCCCCTCGAACCAGCGATCGTGCTCGGCCTGGCTGATCTGGTGGTCGTTGTACATGTAGGCCGCGACGTCCGGCGAATTGCGCCAGGCCAGCAGGCGGACGCCATCGGCCGCTTCGACGAGGCGCAGGCGCAAGCTCATCCGGTCACCGTGTTCGCCATCCCCACCATGTCCCACGCCAGCGGCTCGCCGCGCTTGAGGTCGCGCGTCGCCGGCCGACCCAGCACCTTGTCCAGCTCGACGGGCGCGAGGCCGAGGCCCGGGCGGATCGAGCGGACGTTGGCCCGGCTGAGCGCCTCGCCCGCCGCGACGTCGCAGGCGATGTAGAGCGACCGGCGGAAGGCGACGTTTCCGCGCTCGGAGCCGAGCAGGTCGTAGTGCGGCCGGCCGAGCGCCCGCCAGGCCGACTTGCAGTCGGCCGCCAGGGCTGTGAACTCGTCCGGCTCCAGGCTGAAGGCGGCGTCCGGCCCGCCGTCGGCGCGCGCCAGCGTGAAGTGCTTCTCGATCACCGAGCCGCCCAGCGCCACAGCCGCGACAGACGCGGCCGTCCCGGGCGTGTGATCGGAGAGGCCGATCGGACAGCCGAACCGCTGCGTCATGTCGGGGATGGTGCGGATGTTGGCGTCCTCCAGCGCCGCCGGATAGCTGGAGACGCAGTGCAGCAACACCACGCCGGACGCGCCGGCCTCCAGCGCCGCCGCCTTGGCCCAAGCGATCTCCTCCAGGTTGGCCATGCCGGTGGAGATGATCAGCGGCCGGCGCTTGGAGGCGGCATAGCGGATCAGCGGAATGTCGATCGCCTCGAACGAGGCGATCTTGTAGGCCGGCGCGCCGAGGTCATCGAGCAAGTCGACGGCGGTCTCGTCGAACGGGCTGGAGAACAGGATCACTCCGAGCTCCCGCGCCCGCGCGAACAGCGCCGCATGCCATTCGTAGGGCGTCTGGGCCTCTTGGTAGAGCTCGTACAGGCTGCGCCCGTCCCACAGTCCGCCGTGAATGCGGAACTCCGGCCGGTCGACATCCATGGTGATGGTGTCGGCGGTATAGGTCTGGATCTTGACGGCGTCGCAGCCGGTGGCGGCCGCGGCCTCGAGCATCGCCAGCGCCCGCTGCAGGCTGCCGTTGTGATTGCCCGACAGCTCGCAAATCACGAAAGGCTCGTGCGCCGCCCCGATGCGGCGGCCGGCGATCTCTATTTCAGGCGCGGATGCAGGCATGGCGACTCAAGTTGCGGCATCGCAAGCTTAGGGCCGGCGCCGCCCATCCCCAACCTGCCGTCCTGCCCTACGTTGGGCTGGTCCTCCACGCGTTGGACTGTGACGAAGGTTGAGACGTCGCCGCCTCAATGCAGCGCCGCGTAGGTTTCGCCGGGCAGCAGGGGCGTCGCCTCCCCGCCGCGACCCTTCACCGCCGTGGCCACGCCGAGGGCGGCGCCGATGCCGATCCCTACCAACGCCCCGGTAGCGACGATGCGCAGACCCAGGCCGAGCGCGATCCCAACGCCGATCGCTGCGCCCAGGCCAGCCACGATGCCCAGCTGTTTCATGTGGTCATCCATCGCGCAGCTCCAGAATCTTCCCTACATTACGGCCATGGCCACAGATCGTTCCGCCCCTCGCTCCGTCCGCTGCCTCATCGTGGGCTCGGGTCCCGCCGGCTACACCGCCGCCATCTACGCCGCCCGCGCGCTGCTCGATCCGGTGCTGATCCAGGGCATCCAGCCCGGCGGCCAGCTGACCATCACCACCGACGTGGAAAATTACCCAGGCTTCGCCGACGTCATCCAGGGGCCCTGGCTGATGGAACAGATGCAGGCCCAGGCGGAACACGTCGGCACGGAGATCGTCACCGACATCGTCATCGAGGCGGACCTTTCCGCGCGGCCGTTCAAGCTGACCTGCGACAGCGGCCAGGTCTGGCTGGCCGAGACCCTGATCATCGCCACCGGCGCCCAGGCCAAGTGGCTGGGCATCCCGTCGGAGCAGGCCTACCAGGGCTTCGGCGTCTCGGCCTGCGCGACCTGCGACGGCTTCTTCTACCGCGGCAAGGAGGTCGTGGTGGTCGGTGGCGGCAACACGGCCGTGGAGGAAGCCCTGTTCCTCACCAACTTCGCCTCCAAGGTCACCGTCGTGCACCGGCGCGACGAGTTCCGCGCCGAACGCATCCTGCAGGAGCGGCTGCTGCACCACGACAAGATCCAGGTGGTCTGGGACAGCGCCATCGACGAAGTCCTCGGCGCCCAGGATCCGATGGGGGTCACCGGCGTGCGGCTGAAGAACGTCAAGACCGGCGAAACCCGTGAGATCCCCTGCGACGGCGTCTTCATCGCCATCGGCCACGCGCCCGCCTCCCAGCTCTTCAAGGGCCAGCTGGAGATGGACGCCGCGGGCTATCTCAAGGTGAAGGCGGGCTCGGCCTCGACCGCCATCGAGGGCGTCTACGCCGCCGGCGACGTGACCGACGACGTCTACCGCCAGGCGGTCACCGCCGCCGGCATGGGCTGCATGGCCGCGCTAGAGGCCGTCCGCTTCCTCGCCGAAGAGGACCACCGCAAAGCCCACCACCCGATGAGCCACCACGAGGCCCAGAAGATCGGCGTCTGGTAAGCGGCGCCATACGCCCAATTTCCGCCGCCTCCGCTCGTCAGGACGTCTGACGCTTCTCGGGACGGAGGAGCCTGCAGCGTGTTGGCGTCATGAGAGACAGCGAGCGTTACCTCGTTCAGGCCGAGGCGGTCATGCGCATGGCCGCCCGTTCCGAGAGCGCGGCGGAAAAGGCGGTCTACCTGAGCATCGCCGACGGCTGGCGCAAGCTGGCCGCCGAGGTGCAGCGCAACGAGCCGCGACGCGAGGCCGACGCCGCTCGCGAATCCCGCTCCTTCAAGCCGGCGAAATAGGCTTCACGCGCCGGCGCGCCTGTTACCCCGGCGCCTTGGCCGCGACGTTCTCGGCCGCCTGCGCCGCGCTGTGGGCGTCGAGCTGTTTCTCCAGGCCGGCGAGATTGTCGTTGATGCGCTGGATCTCTTCCGGGGTGGCGCGGCGGCGGGTCGGCTGGATCACGCCCAGCACCCGGGTGCGCACGCCGCCGGACGCAGTGGGGTCGGCCACCTTGTAGGTCCGCACCTCGCCGCCGGTGCTCAGGGTGACCCTTCGCGGCTCGGGCGGACGGGGATCGTCGCTGCGCAGCACCGCGGTGGTCAGCTCCGCCTCGCCGCCGGCGTAGCGGCCGGTGAAGGCCCGCGGCTCGCCCCAGGGGCCGGTCCAGCGGTAGAAGATGTGCTGGCCGACCTGGACCATCTTCAGCAGCGTGGGCGCCCAGTAGGGGGCGACATACACGGCGTGGTAGTGGGTGGCCGAGCCCACGTCCCGGTCGACGTAGCCCGCCAGCGCGCGGCGCGCGACCGCCTGGGCGCGGTCCCATAGCGCCGGCTCCGGACGCCACTTCATCGCGCCGTTGCAGGTGAAGGTGAACTGGCAGCCGGTGACATTGGCCGAGCCCTGGTAGACCACCCCGCAGATCGACTTCGGATAGGCCGGGTGCCGCACCCGGTTCAACACCACCTGGGCCACGGCCTGCTGACCCTTCAGCGGCTCGCGCGCGGCCTCGTAATAGACCGCCTGGGTCAGGCACTGCAGCGCGCGCTCGCGGTCGCCGGCGGCGCCGCTGAAGACGAAGGGGCGCATCGGCCGGATCGCCGCGTCGGCGAAGGGCCGCAAGGCATTCAGCTGCTCGGCGGTCTCTGGCGGCGGCGCGCCGGCAAGGCCGAGGTCAGGCGCCTGGGCGAAGTCGAGCGCCACCCAGCCGGTCGGCCGTCCCCAGCCGTCGGGCCGGCGCGCGCCGGGATCGTGCCGCTCGGCCAGCGCCCGGGCCGCCGGGTCGAGACGGGCGACGTAGCGGGCGAGGTCGGCGTCGGAAAGGCCCGACGTCGCCAGCGCCTTGCGGTCGGCCCCGACATAGACGTGGCCGCCCGGCGTGCAGGATCCGGACAGGGCGAGCGCTGCGCCGAACGCCATGAGGCGGCCTATGACAACAGGTCGGGTCAGAACCAGGCTCTCGAAGCGGTGGGGCGGCGCTATTGCCACGGGAAGGCGGCGAAAAGGTGATGCAGCTGGACCGGGGCGCAAAGACATCCAGGCGGCTTGGCGAACGACGCCATATGTGATTCGTCTTGCGCCTCTGGCAACCCGCGCTATATGTGACATGTCGGTTATGCTCGATATGAGCATAATGGGCCGCCCAGGATCCGCTCCGAGGCGTCTTTTTTAGGCCGGTGAAATGCTCAATTTGAGCATAAGGAGGACGCCATGGCCGCTGACGGGTTCCAGTTCGAGTTCACCCCTCAGGTCGAAGCCGAAACGGCGGCGTCCTGGCAGAAGGTGAAACGGCACATCACCCCCATGGAATGGCGCGTCCAGGCGCCGCTGATCGCCGAGATCAATCGGCTGAAGCGGGAGAAGGACGCCGTCATCCTGGCCCACAACTACATGACCCCGGAGATCTTCCACGGCGTCGGCGACTACGTCGGCGACAGCCTCGGGCTGGCCAAGGAAGCCGCCAAGTCGCGCGCCCGGGTGATCGTCCAGGCCGGCGTCCACTTCATGGCTGAGACCTCGAAGATCCTGTCGCCGGAGAAGAAGGTCCTGATCCCGGACCTGCAGGCCGGCTGCTCGCTCGCCTCGTCGATCACCGGCGCCGACGTGAGGCTGATCAAGCAGCGCTATCCGGGCCTGCCGGTGGTCACCTACGTCAACACCACCGCCGACGTGAAGGCGGAGACCGACATCTGCTGCACCAGCGCCAACGCCGTGCAGGTGGTGGAAGAGGCCGCGAAGCAATGGGGCGTCGACCGGGTCATCCTGATCCCCGACGAGTTCCTGGCCCGCAACGTGGCGCGCCAGACCGAGGTCGGGATCATCGCCTGGCAGGGCCGTTGCGAGGTGCACGAGCGCTTCACCGCCGCCGACATCCTGGAGCTCCGCGCCGCCTATCCGGGCGCCGAAGTGCTGGCCCACCCGGAATGCCCGGCCGAGGTGCTGGAAGTCTCCGACTTCGCCGGCTCGACCGCGGCGATGAACGACTATGTGCTGGCCCGCAAGCCGAGGCAGGTGGTGCTGATCACCGAGTGCTCGATGGCCGACAATGTCGCCGCCGACGCCGTGGACACCGAGTTCGTGCGCCCCTGCAACCTCTGCCCGCACATGAAGCGGATCACGCTGGAGAACATCTACCAGTCGCTGCTCGGCGAGCGTTACGAGGTGACCGTCGATCCGGCGATCGCCGAGCGCGCCCGGCTGGCGGTGCAACGGATGATCGACCTGCCGCCGCCGGCCCAGCCCGCGCGCTATGACCTGGTCAAGGCGCGCCACCACGTGGATGTGGAGCTGATCTGATGAAGCGCCTTCGCCACGACGGCGTCGTCGTGGTGGGCGCGGGACTTGCCGGGCTGACGGCGGCGCTCGCCGCCGCGCCCGCCAAGGTTCTCGTGCTCACCGGCGCGCCGCTGAACCAGGGTTGCTCTTCGGCCTGGGCGCAAGGCGGCCTGGCCGTGGCGCTCGCCGCCGACGACACCGCCGAGTTGCACGCCGCCGACACCGTCGACGCCGGCGCTGGCCTGGTCGACGCGGCCATGGCGCGGCGGCTGGCCGAGGAGGGCCCCGCGGCCGTCCACGCGCTCGCCGAGCTCGGCGCCCCCTTCGACCGCACGGCCGACGGCGGCTTCGCCCAGAGCCTCGAGGCGGCCCACAGCCGCGCTCGGGTCGCCCGGGTGAAGGGCGACCAGGCCGGGCGCGAGATCATGAACGCCGTCACCGTGGCCGCGATCGCCGCGGACCACCTCGAGGTGCGCACAGGCGCCAGGCTCCGCGCCCTCCTGCAGGACGCGGCCGGCCGGGTCCGCGGGGTCATCGCCGAGATCGGCGGCGAGCTCGTCGAGATCACCGCCCGCGCCGTGGTGCTGGCCACCGGCGGCGTCGGCGGCCTCTACGCCGTGACCACCACCCCGGCCGAGCTGGTCGGCGACGGCCTCGGCCTGGCCGCCCTGGCCGGTGCGGTGGTCGGCGATCCGGAGTTCGTGCAGTTCCACCCGACGGCCATCGACATCGGCCGCGACCCAGCCCCGCTCGCCACCGAGGCGCTGCGCGGGGAAGGCGCGGTCCTGGTCAACGCCGACGGCGAGCGGTTCATGAGCCGCTATCACCCGAAGGCCGAGCTCGCGCCGCGCGACGTGGTGGCCCGCGCCATCCACGCCGAACGGAACGCCGGCCGCGGCGCCTTCCTCGACGCCCGCGAGGCGGTCGGCGCGCACTTCGCCGAGGAGTTCCCCGGGGTCTTCGCCGCCTGCCTCGGCGGCGGCATCGATCCGCGGGTCCAGCCGATCCCGGTGGCCCCGGCCTGTCACTACCACATGGGCGGGATCGTCACCGACGCCGATGGCCGGACCAGCCTCGGCGGCCTGTTCGCCGCCGGCGAGTGCGCCTCGACCGGCGTGCACGGGGCCAACCGGCTGGCCTCCAACTCGCTGCTGGAGGCGGCCGTCTTCGGCGCCCGCGCCGGCCGCGCGGCGGCGGCCGAACCCGACCCCGGCACGGCGCCCTTGCCGGGCGTCGCCGCGCCCAGCCTGCCCGCCGACGCCCTGCAGCGGCTGCGCCGGCTGATGAGCCGCCATGCCGGGGTCGTCCGCGACGCCGCCGGCCTGACCACCCTGCTGCTGGAGATCGAGGCGATGGAGACCGAGCATGGCCGCAGCGCCCCGCTGGTCGCGGCCCGGCTGATCGTCGCCTGCGCGCTCGGCCGCAGCGAGAGCCGCGGCGGCCACTTCCGTGCGGACGCCATGCGCGAGGTCGCGCCCCAGCGCACCTTCGTCCGCCTCGCCGACGTCGACGCCCCGGCCGGCGCCCTGCGGTTCGCCGCCGAATGATCGAGCCGCTGCCCGACCTGCTGATCGCGCCGATCGTTCGCGCGGCGCTGGCTGAAGACCTCGGCCGCGCCGGCGACGTCACCGCCCAGGCCTGCATCCCGGCCGACGCCCGGCTCTCGGCGGTATTCGCCAGCCGCAAGCCCGGCGTCGCCGCGGGCCTCGCCTGCGCGCGCCTGGCGATCGCCGAACTGGACCCGACCGCCCGCTTCGAGCCCCTGGTCGCCGACGGCGCCCGGATCGGGCCGGGCGACCGGCTGGCCCGGGTCGAAGCCAATGCGCGCGCCCTGCTCTCGGCCGAGCGCACCGGCCTGAACCTGCTGGGCCGGCTGTCGGGAATCGCCACCCTGACCCGCGCCTATGTGCAGGCGGTGGCCGGGACCGGCGCGCGCATCGTCGACACCCGCAAGACCACGCCCGGCCTGCGGGCGCTGGAGAAGTACGCCGTGCGCTGCGGCGGCGGCGTCAATCACCGCTTCGGCCTCGACGACGCCATCCTCATCAAGGACAACCACGTCGCCGCCTGCGGCTCGGTCGGCGAGGCCGTTCGCCGCGCCAAGGCCTTCGCCGGCCACCTGATGAAGGTCGAGGTCGAGATCGACGGCCTGGACCAGCTCGACGCGGCCCTGGAGCACGGCCCCGACGTCGTCATGCTCGACAACTTCAGTCTCGAGGACCTGGCCGAAGCCGTCCGCCGCGCCCACGGCCGCGCGGTGCTGGAGGCGTCCGGCGGGGTCAGCCTGGAAAGCGTCCGCGCCATCGCCGAGACCGGCGTCGACGTGATCAGCGTCGGCGCCCTCACCCACTCGGTGGCCGTGCTCGACATCGGCCTTGACGCCATCTAGCGCCCTCAGGCCGTCGCCAATCTCGCCGCCGCCTGGGCCGCCTGCGCGCGGCGCCTTTCCGCCAGCGGCGCCATCCGCGCCCGGTAGGCGGCCAGCACCTCCGGCGGGGCGAGTTCCGGGCGACCGGACTCGAACGGCGGCGCGGGGGCGTATTCCAGCCCCAGCTGCACCGCCTTGGCGGTCGTCTCGCCGGCCAGCTCCGCCAGCAGGCTGAAGGCGAAGTCGATCCCCGCCGTCACCCCGCCGCCGGTGATCAGGTTGCCGTCGCGGACCACCCGCCCCTCGTCGACCACCGCGCCGAACACCGGCAGCAGCTCGCGCCAGGCCCAGTGGCAGGCGGCCCGCCGGCCCTGCAGGAACCCCGCGGCGCCGAGGACCAGCGAACCGGTGCAGACCGAGGTCAGGCAGCGCGCCCCGCCGCCCAGCCGGCGGATCTGCGCCAGGAAGGCCTCGTCCAGCGCCGCCTCGATGGCGGTGACGCCCCCCGGGACCAGCAGCACGTCGCAGCGGTCGATCGCCGCCAGGTCGGCAAGCCGCGTGAAGGTCAGCCCCTCGGCCTCGATATCGCGGCCGCCCAGCGAGGCGACCGCCACCCGGGCGTCGGGGGTGCGGCTCAGCACCTGGTGGGGACCGGTGAAGTCCAGGTGGGTGACCCCGGGATAAAGGGCGATGACGATCTCGAGCATGGAGGCCTCCGCAAGTTGACGGCCGCATCCTCCCAGGCTTAGCTTTCGTCCGAAATGACGTTGATCCCTCGAATTCAGCCATGAGCCGCAAGCTCGGCCTGGTGATCTTCCCGGGCTTCCAGATCCTCGACGTCACCGGGCCGCTGGCCGCGTTCGAGATTGCAGGACGATTCGCCGGCGGGGCCTACGAGCTTGGCCTGCTGGCGGCGACGGCCGGGATGGTCGCCAGCTCCGCCGGCGTCGCCCTGCCGGCGCTGGCGCTCGACGAGGCCCCCTACGACACCCTGCTCGTCTCCGGCGGCGATGGAACCCGCGCCCTGGCCGACCTCGGCGGTGTGGTGGACTGGTTGCGGCACCAGGGGCCGACGGCGCGGCGGGTGGCCAGCGTCTGCTCCGGCGCCTTCCTCCTCGCCGAGGCGGGGCTCCTGGACGGGCGGCGCGCCACCACCCACTGGCAGCGCTCGGACGCCTTCGCCCGGCTCTATCCGCAGGTGCGGATGGAGGCCGACCGGATCTATGTCCGCGACGGGCCGGTCTGGACCTCGGCCGGGATCACCGCCGGCATCGACCTGGCGCTGGCGATGATCGAGGAGGATCTCGGCGAAGCCGTCGCCCAGCGCACCGCCCAGCAGCTGGTGGTCCACCATCGACGGCCGGGCGGCCAGTCGCAGTTCTCCGAGCTTCTCGAGCTGGGCGGGGCGAACGGCCGGTTCGGGCCGCTGCTGGACTGGGCGCGGGCGCGGCTGGCCGAGCCGCTCGGCGTCGAGCGCCTGGCCGACCAGGCGGCGATGAGCCCACGCCACTTCGCCCGCGCCTTCGCCGCCGAGACCGGGGCCACCCCGGCCAAGGCGGTCGAGCGGCTGCGGCTGGAGGCGGCGCGGCTGCGCGTCGAGACCACCTGCGAGCCGATCGACCGCGTGGCCGAGGCGGTCGGCTTCGGCGACCCGGAGCGGATGCGCCGCGCCTTCCTGCGCGCCTTCGGCCTGCCGCCCCAGGCGCTGCGCCGGGCGGTGCGCAGCTAGGAGGCGGCCGGAGCGCCGTTGTTCGGCGGGGCTGTGGTGTCGGTGCGGGCGAGCGGGCGCTGCGCGGCCGGCGCGAGCTCGATCCGGGGCGTCGCCTTCAGCTCCGGAGCGGCGGGCGATGCGGCCGGGGCGACCGGCTTGGCCGCCGGCTTGGCGGCGTCGCCGACCGGCGGCGGCGCGGCCGGGGCGAGCACGGCGGAGGCCAGCCGCAGCTGCGGGGCGGCGTCAAGCGGGGCGCTGACGAACATCGGCGCGGCGTCGTCGTCGGCGTCATCGCGCAGCAGCGGCCGCGGCGCATGCGGGTTGAGGCGGTAGAAGACGTGCAGCCCGACCTGGGCGACGCGCAGCATCTGCGGGCCCCAGCCCGGCGAAACGCTGACGGTGTGGAAGTGGGTGGCTGAGCCGATGTCGCGCAGCAACACGCCGGAGAGGGCCCGCGCGGCCACCTGCCGGGCGCGGTCCCAGGCGCTGTCTTCCACCACCCGCTCGGCCTGGCCGTCGCAGGCGAAGGAGAACTGGCAGCCGTTGTGGCGGCTGGCGCCCTGGTAGACCACGGCGCAGACGGTCTTCGGGAACTTCGGGTTCTTCACCCGGTTCATGATCACGGTGGCGACGGCGGCCTGGCCGCGGGCGCTTTCGCCGCGGGCTTCGAAATAGACCGCCTGGGTCAGGCAATCGAGTTCGCGGGCCCGGCTCGGGCGAGCCTGGGCCATGCGCTGGGCGTCGGGATCGACCTCCGTCGAGGCGGCGGCGGCGCTGCGGGTCATCGGGTCGTTGGCCTTGGCCAGCGCCATCATGCTCGGGTCCAGCCCCTGGCGCAGGGCGGAGTCGGAGAGCGCGCCCTCGGTCGCTTCGGCGATCCGCGCAGCACGGCTGTGGTCGGCCGCGGCCTGCCCCATGCCGCCCGCCAAATAGGCGCCGCCAAGCGACAGCCCGACGGCCGAGCCGATGAAGGCGGCGCTGATCAGCGCGCGCCAATCGGCGCGGGCCTGCGTTCCAAACTGCAAAACGATCGTGTCCTGATCCGCGAGGGCGGTCGCGCCCTCCAACAGTTGTCGCCGCGAACGCCCCTGCTCATGCTGGCAGCGCTCGCCGGCTGGCCTGCCCGGGACTCGTTGTGGGGCAGGCGACGGCAAATGGTGAATTCTCTATGAAGGCATTGCCGCGGCTTGGCAACCCCATATTGCAGTGCACCGTGAGCTTTGTTGTCGCGCCTGGAGCTGTGCCTTTCTGATCCACTCTCGCTGGATCATCGCAAGTGTCAGGCCAACTCATGAGCGCCCTGCTGATCTTTTGATGATCCGGGATTTACTTTCCGATGCTTTATTCCCGCGCCGAGGCCCCTGAGCGCCCATGTTCTGGCGAAGACCTGGAGCTTGCGCGGAACCCTCGCCATGGCTCCGCCGTTTTTGCGCCGGAATCCTGGAGCCCCCCGATGCGCAAGACCTTGACCCTGCTCGCCGCCGCCGGCTCGGCCCTGAGCCTGGCCGCCTGCGGCCACACCACCGAACAGAAGGCCGCCACAGGCGCGGTCGCCGGCGCGGTGGTCGGCGGCCCGGTGGGCGCAGCCGTCGGCGGCGCAGCCGGCGCCGCGGTCGGCCAGGTCGAGAAGCACTGAGCCCAGCGCCTCGCGCCGAAGGAGAGCATCCGGGCCCCGCGCCCTCTAGCGCCCCGCCCTCGCCGGCCCTACCTTGCCGTTCATGGCTCGTTCTTCCGGAACACGCGCGGACCCCGGCGTCGCGGACATGTCGGCGGCGTTCGACTATGACGAAAACACCCTGCCGCTGTTGTGGACGCCGCATCGGCCCTCGCGGCCGGACAAGTCCGAGGGTGGGCGGCGGTTCAAACTGGTCAGCGACTACCAGCCGGCCGGCGACCAGCCGACCGCCATCGCCGAGCTGGTCGCCGGGCTCGAGGGCCGCGAGCACGACCAGGTGCTGCTCGGGGTCACCGGCTCCGGCAAGACCTTCACCATGGCCAAGGTGATCGAGCAGACCCAGCGGCCGGCGCTGATCCTGGCGCCCAACAAGACCCTCGCCGCCCAGCTCTATTCCGAGTTCAAGAGCTTCTTCCCGGACAACGCGGTCGAGTTCTTCGTCTCCTACTACGACTATTATCAGCCCGAGGCGTACGTGCCGCGGACCGATACCTACATCGAGAAGGACTCCTCGATTAACGAGCAGATCGACCGCATGCGCCACTCGGCGACCCGGGCGATCCTCGAACGCGACGACGTCATCGTCGTCGCCTCGGTCAGCTGCATCTACGGCATCGGCTCGGTCGAGACCTATACGGCGATGACCTTCGAGCTGACGGCGGGCGAGCGGATCGACGAGAAGAAGCTGATGGGCGACCTGGTCGCCCTGCAATACAAGCGCAACGACCAGGCCTTCGAGCGCGGCGCCTTCCGCCGGCGCGGCGACACGATCGAGATCTTCCCCGCCCACTACGAGGACCGCGCCTGGCGCATCTCGCTGTTCGGCGACGAGATCGAGACCATCAGCGAGTTCGACCCGCTGACCGGCAAGAAGACCGCCGAGCTGCCGGGCGTGAAGGTCTACGCCAACAGCCACTATGTGACGCCGCGGCCGACGCTGCGCCAGGCGATCAACGGCATCAAGGCCGAGCTCAGGGAGCGCCTCGACTGGCTGGTGGCCAACGGCAAGCTCCTGGAAGCCCAGCGGCTGGAGCAGCGCACCACCTTCGACCTGGAGATGATCGACGCCACCGGCTCCTGCGCCGGGATCGAGAACTACTCCCGCTACCTGACCGGCCGCCGGCCCGGCGAGCCGCCGCCGACCTTCTTCGAATACATCCCCGAGAACGCCCTGCTGTTCGTCGACGAGAGCCACCAGACCCTGCCGCAGATCGGCGGCATGTACCGCGGCGACTACCGGCGCAAGTTCACCCTGGCGGAGTACGGCTTCCGCCTGCCCTCGGCGATGGACAACCGCCCGATGAAGTTCGAGGAGTGGGACGCCATGCGGCCGGACACGGTGCATGTCTCGGCCACCCCCGGCCCGTGGGAGATGGAGCGCACCGGCGGGGTGTTCACCGAGCAGGTGATCCGCCCGACCGGCCTGATCGACCCGCCGGTCGAGGTGAGGCCGGTGTCGAAGGACGGCTTCTCGCAGGTCGACGACGTCATCGACCAGGCGCGCCAGGCCGCCCTGCACGGCTACCGCTCGCTGGTCACCGTGCTGACCAAGAAGATGGCCGAGGACCTCACCGAATACATGCACGAGCAGGGCCTGCGGGTCCGCTACATGCACTCCGACGTCGACACCCTCGAGCGGATCGAGATCATCCGCGACCTCAGGCTCGGCGCCTTCGACATCCTGGTCGGCATCAACCTGCTGCGCGAGGGCCTCGACATTCCCGAGTGCGGGCTCGTGGCCATCCTCGACGCCGACAAGGAGGGCTTCCTGCGCTCGGAGACCTCGCTGATCCAGACCATCGGGCGGGCTGCCCGCAACGTCGACGGCCGGGTGATCCTCTACGCCGACCAGGTCACCGGCTCGATGGAGCGGGCGATGGCCGAGACCCTGCGGCGGCGCGAGAAGCAGGAGGCCTACAACCGCGAGCACGGGATCACCCCGGAGAGCGTGCGCAGCCGGATCAAGGACATCCTCGCCAGCCCTTACGAGAAGGACCGCGTCACCGTGCCGGTCGGCGTCGCCGAGGGCGGCGCGACGCCGTTCGTCGGCGACAACTTCAAGGCCACGCTCAAGGACCTGGAGGCGCGGATGCGCGCCGCCGCCGCCAACCTGGAGTTCGAGGAGGCCGCCCGGCTGCGCGACGAGGTGAAGCGGCTGAAGCTGCTCGACCTGGAGTTCGCCGCCGACGCCCTGGCCCCCGCCGGCGAGGCGGCGGACAAGGAGGGCGTCAAGCGGCTGAAGGCCGAGGCGCGGGCGGAGGCCCAGGAGCGGTTCCGCAAGCGGCGGCTGTAGGCGTTCCGGTCCTTCGCCGCGGCGCCGCGCCGTCAGGGCGAGGCGGCCCGGGCGGGCTTCGGCGGCGGATCGGCGGCGCAGCCCGCCGCGAGTGGCGGCGGGTCCAGCCAGCGCAGCGCCAGCAAGGGCGCCGCGGCCACGCCGGCCTCGATCTCTTCCTGCGCCCAGGCCTCCTCGGCCAGCCGGCTCCAGTCGGGCGCCAGCCCAAGGTCGCGGCAGACCCGCTCGATGATCTCGCTGACCGGCCGGCTCAGCAGCGCGCCGTAGACGTCGTCGTCCTCGAGGCGCTCGTAGGCGGCCTCAGCCAGGCGGTCGATCTCCGCCTCGCCGGTGAACTCGGCCTTGATCACCCGCTCGACGATCCGCTCGACCCGCGCCTTGCGCGCCGCCGCGAGCTTCTGCCGCTCGCCGCGCTGCTGGCGCGCCTCGCTCTCGTCCAGCGCCTGAAGCTCCGTGACCATCTTGGCCTGCAGCGCGAGCGTCAGCCGCACCGCCCGCGCGGCCCGCCCATAGGCCAGCGCCAGGTCACCCTGCACCACCCGGAACGCCTCCGGCCGGCTCGCCTCGGCCCAGCCCGCTTCGGGCTGACCCGCTTCGGCCCCGCCCGCCTCGGGCGCCGGGCTCGAAGGCTCAGCCCCCTCGTCCGCCGCCGCCAACGCCTGCCGCTCGATCGCCAGGGCCACGTTGAGCCCCGCCTCGGCCAGCCGCCCCAGCACCCACAACTGCCGCTCGATCAGCGCCCGCGCCGTGGCCGCGGCCCTGGCAGGCGGTTGGTCCGGGCTCTGGGATGAAGATGTGGTCGGCGGGGTCATTTCGGAACAAATAGTGAACATCGAACTGCGATTTGTCAAGATCCGGCCGGCGGCGGCGGACGGCGGCAATCGCTGCCGATCTCCGGTGATCGGCTCAGTTCACCTCCCGACGCGGCGGAACGGTTCGGGGCGGCCGTCGGGGAGCACCCGGATGTGACTCCTAGGCGAACTTGGGAAGCTCCGCTTGTTGGCGCTGTCCCCAAGCTCAGCCGCAATGCGCGCGCGAATGACTCAACGGGGACCTTCAGAAGGTCCGCATGGCGACCGGGCTCTGGCTTCCCGCACGATCCGACCAGCGACGCTGACCGCACTTCTCATCGAGCAGTCCACTCCTGGAACTCGCCAACCCCATTGACGCAGCCAGAGCGAGAATCCTGATATCGGAACTGTAGGGGGAGGCGTCCTGGAGATGGACCAAACTCGGCTCGTACAGTTGCTGTCCGAATCTGCACCTCAGTTTGCATGGCTGCTTGGCGCGGGCGCGTCTCAGAGCGCAGGACTGCCGACCGCTTGGGATGTCATGTGGGACCTCAAGCGCCGTCACTACAATCAGCAGGAAAATCAGCAGATCACGCCCAACGACGTACAGAACGCGGCGGTGCAACAGAAGCTCAGCGACTACATGGAGGCGCAGGGATTTCTGCCGCCAGGCGACCCCGCAGAATACTCCGCCTGCTTCAAACTTATCTTCGGCGACGATTACGAACGCCAGAGCAAATATCTCCGCGCGATCCTGGGCGATGACAAAATCTCGCTATCAGTCGGACATCGCGCGCTGGCCGCGATGATGGTGAGCGACCAGGCAAAGGCTGTATTCACAACCAACTTCGACACCGTGATCGAGAAGGCGTTCGCAGCGGTATCAGGAAATGCCATAGCGCCCTTCCATTTGGAGGGTTCGTACGCGGCGAACGGAGCGCTGAACAACGACGAGTTCCCTATCTACGTGAAGCTGCATGGCGACTTCAGGTATCAGAGCATCAAGAACCTGGCCGCGGACCTCCTGACGCAAGACGAGGAACTCCGGAAATGCCTGACCAGCGCCGGTAACCGCTTCGGTCTTGTGGTCGCGGGATACAGCGGGCGCGACGAGAGCGTCATGGCGCTCATCGACGAAGCGCTGGCAGGACCGAACCCGTTTCCTCACGGCCTCTTCTGGACGACGATGAAAGGCCGGCGGCCATTCAAAGCCGTCGAAGATCTCATCGCGAAGGCCAAGGCGAAGGGCGTCAAAGCTGAGGTCGTAGAGATTGAGACGTTCGACTCGTTGATGTCCCGGGTCTGGCGTCAGCTCCCCAACCGTTCTCCCGAATTGATGGCCGCCGTGAGCAAGGGAGCCATGACCACGGTGAGCTTGCCGCTTCCCGCGCCCGGAAAGGCTTCTCCGATCCTACGCCTCAACGGACTCCCGGTGGGTGATCTGCCGAGGGATTGTTTCGAACTTCGCTTCAAGACTGATCAGGAGTGGGCAGCGCTCCGCGAGGCCGAAGGTCGCGCGAAGGGCGCGATGATTTGCACGAAAGAGAGCTCTGTTTGGGCTTGGGGACATGAGGCGACGATCCGGAATGCATTCGGCGCTGAGCTGACAGACGTTCAGCCAAGCGCGCTTGGTGATCGCGTGGACGATCTGGCGTCGAACCTCTACCTCAAGGGCTTCCTCGAGCAGGCGGTGGGGAACGCGCTGCGTCGCGGACAACCGCTTCTGTTGAGAAGCGACCGGTCGGGCTCAACCCTTATCGTTGACCGGCACGCTGCGCAGAACTCCGCACTCGATGGCCTTCGCACGGCTATTGGCGGCCCACTGCATGGTCAGGTTAGCGGGCTCAAAACCACGCCGACGCCGGATCATCCAGCTCCTGAGGCAATCTACTTCGCGGAGTGCGTCCACCTCGACCTCCAGCAGATCGAGCGCCGCAACTGGCTCCTACTCAGCCCCGATGTCTGGATTTGGCCGAAGTGGGCTCGAAGGGACGCAACCGACTTCCTCGACCGGCGATGCGGAGGGAGGTTCAATCCGAAGGCTGACAGGTTGTTGTCGGCGTGGATTGCGCTTCTGCTTCCTGGTGGCCGGCGTGGCGCCGATCACAACGTCACCGCCTTCGACGGCGGAGCAGGCCCTGGCAATCCAACCTTTGCTCTGAACGAACGCACGGCGTTCAGCCGGAGGGCGGGCGCATGAGCATGAACTCAGAAATGAGCGCCTATCAGGCGGTGCCCGAGCCGCGGCTGATCTTCGCGGGCGGGCAGACCGATTTACATCCGCTTTGTGGTCTCATCTCGCATGGTCCCTACAGCTTGACGCTGGGCGTTCCCAGCCGGGTGCGCATTGCGTATCTAGCGCCGCAGCGGGACCTCGCGCGGCTGGATCGCCTTGCAAACGAACTTGGGCAGGCGGTGAAGCCTGTTGAAGCAACCAACTACTATCCGGAGTACCCCAGCTTTGATCAGCTCTTTCGCTGCCCGCTGATCAAGCCGACCGATCCTCTCAAGATCGCGCTGCCCGCCGATCTCGACGGCTTTGCACGCGCTTCGGACAGGGCGCAGTTGGCGCGACACCTTTTCGATGCCATCGGGAAGGCAGGACAGGTCAAGTCGCAGTTTGATGTCCTGCTCCTCTACCTTCCGTCTGCGTGGTCGGCCTGCTTTGAAGGCCAGGGCTTCCATTTGCACGACTACCTGAAGGCCTATTGTGCGCCGGTGGGCATCCCCATCCAGATCGTTCTGGAAGGCGCGATGACACGACGTTGCAGAGCCAACGTCATGTGGGGCCTGAGCCTGGCGCTCTATTCCAAGGCGAACGGCATCCCCTGGAAGCTCGCTGGTCTCGATCGGGAGTCGGCCTTCATCGGCATCAGCTACGCCATGAAGACCAGCCCGACGGGCATGGAATACACGACGTGTTGCAGCCAGGTCTTCGACCCAGATGGCACGGGGTTTCAGTTCGTCGCCTATGACACGCGCGACTATACCAAGGATCGCCGGGACAATCCCTACCTCTCGTACAACGAGATGCTAAGCGTGATGTCGCGAAGCCTGGAAATCTACCAGCGCGGCCATTCGGGGCGTGCACCTAAGAAGGTCACGATCCACAAGAACACCCCGTTCAGGGACGACGAGGCACTCGGGGCGATTGACGCGTTCAATGCTCAAACCGAGGTGGAGCTCGTGCAGATCGTGAAGAGCACCAACTGGTTTTGCACACGGTACAATGCTGCGGCGACGCCGGGGCCAGACGGCTATCCCGTCGCGCGGGGAACCTATCTGCCAATCTCGCCTGATGAGACGTTTCTTTGGACGCAGGGCAGCGTGAAAGGCGTGCACATGAGCGGGCCGACACGCGACGTGTACAAGGAGGCGACGCTGAAGCCGGTGCCGTCGCCGCTGATTGTAAGACGCTTCAGCGGTAGCGGCGGGTGGTTTGACACCTGCGCTGGGATCATCGGCCTCACAAAGATGGACTGGAACAACAACACGCTCTACAAGAAGCTTCCGGTCACGCTCGAATATTCACAGCGATTTGCGAAGATCATCCAGCAAAACCCCAACCTCGTGGACGCCGAGTTTGATTTCCGAAACTTCATGTAGGCGCGGTCGCTGAGCGCTTTCTGGACACGCCGCGGCAGGGTGCTCGCGCGCCGGAAGCCTGCAATTTCGGTGACAGTGCATTCAAAACGCGTTGGCGGGATCTCGCCTCGCGAGATGGGCCCCGCCTTAAATCTCACGGCAGATGCGAGCCCTCCAGCCTCGGCAAGTCAAGGACGCGCCCTGCAGGCGCGCCGCGACGCGGCGGCGGCGTTCGCCGCCGTCCTTGAGGTGCCGAGGCCGGAGGGCCGCCATGAGATCTATGGCTCTGAATGTTCCGACGAACATCAGGCCCAGGTCGTTCTGGCCCTTTCCGCCCAAGGCGCGAATGACAGGACTACAGAGGCGAGCCAACGTCCCCTCCGGCCGCCCCGGCTTGATGGCCGAGGGCACGAAGTTCGATGACAGGTTGCATATTCCCGCTTTGCGCCAGTCGAGTCGCGCCTCGGCAGGGGGACAGGATATCCTGTCCCCGAATACCTCTAATACCCCGCGTCTCATTCGGAATACAAAGGGTGGCCCGCTCTATTACCTAATCTGGGCTGGCCCACATCCGGCCGGTCTACCTGGTGCGAACCACATCATGAACACGATGGCTCGGTGAAGGTCCGCAAATTGCCACGGATCTAATTTCTGCTCCTGGCGCCGCTCCGCCCTCGCCTGGCGCGCGTGGCGCTGCTCAGAACTCACGGCTCTGGTTGCTGCGAGGCCATCATTATTCACGCTCGGGGACTGGAACGTTGAAGCCGTTGAGAGTTGTCGAGACGAAGGCGTAGAGACCGACTAGGTAGATCAGCTCGTTGAGACCGTGCTGGCCGAAGGTCTCCAGCGCCAATCGGTAAAGCGGTTCCGGCAACACTCCGCCGCAGCTTAGCGCGTACGCGACATCGAAGGCGACGCTTTCCGCCGGGGCGAGGTCGTCGGGCTTCAGACCGGCGACGAGGGTCGCCAGTCGCCGCTGGGACATTCCCTCGCGCTCGGCCACGGCTATGTGGGCGTAGATCTCATAAGCCGCATCGAAACGCGCGCCCACTGCCAGGATAGCGATCTGGCGGACCGTGTCGGGAAGCGAGGCGCCCGCCGTCATCGCCAGTGTGAGATCCCAGATCGCCTTGCCGATCTTTGGTTAATGCAGCCAGGGATTCCATGGCCCGAGCAGGGCGCCGTCTTCGCGCTCCGCTTTGAAAGCATTGAAGTTGCTCGCTATGCCGGTTCGCATCTCGTCATAAAGCGCCTTCTGCTCAGGCGTCAGCGTCTCGGGCGGCAGCGGAGGAAGGCGCATCCGACAATCTCTCCTGACAAGCAACGGCCTGAGCATTGCGGCGCTTCACGTCACAATCATGTCGGGACCCTGTTCGGCAGAATTTCGGTGACGCAGAATTTCGGTGACAGTGCATGCAAAGCGCGTTGGCGGGATCTCGCCTCGCGAGAGGGGCCCCGCCTTGAATCTCACGGCAGATGCGAGCCCTCCGGCCTCGGCAAGTCAAGGACGCGCCCTGCAGGCGCGCCGCGACGCGGCGGCGGCGTTCGCCGCCGTCCTTGAGTTGCCGAGGCCGGAGGGCAACCTCGCCGCCATGAGATCTATGGCTGCGAATGTTCCGACGAACATCAGGCCCAGGTCGTTCTGGCCCTTTCCGCCCAAGGCGCGAAATGACCGGACTACAGAGGCGAGCCAACGTCCCCTCCGGCCGCCCCGGCTCGATGGCCGAGGGCGCGAAGTTCGGTGACAGGTTGCATAGTCCCGCTTTGCGCCAGTTGAGTCGCGCCTCGGCAGGGTGCTCGCGCGCCGGGAGCCTGGGCCGAAGCGGCAGGACGCAGGCGGGGCGAGTTGAGTATTGTGTCCCCTTATCTTTGTCCAAGGTCCGGAAGTGGCGCACTACTCGCTTTGCCCTAGGGATCAGGGCTTTCGCCTCGCCAAGCAACATATACTGAGTGGCAACGTGCGGACGGGTCGCCGTCACTCGCACCGTAGGAAGGGTAGTGGCGAACACCCCGCCGGGTGGGATCGTAACGACGGTAAAGCTGCCATCGCTTATCAGTCTTGGTCATTTCCTGCAGAACGCGCTCCAGGTCGAGGGCAGCCTCGCGCGTGAGACCATCGGCTATAATCGCGAGATGCGGGTAACCGCGCCGCCGGTACTCCGCCCGGCGAGTCCAACCTAGCCGCGCGGTGAACCCGACTACGAACTCCTCCACCAAAGGTGAGGAGGCGATTGGGGCGGAAATTTGGGACAGGATATCCTGTCCCCGAATACCTACGGTTGACGGGGATCAAGGCGCTGGGCGGCCGCTCATCGGAAGCTGCATCGCCTGCAAAGGATTCGACATGACCCAGCTGCTCAAGATCCTTCCGCTCTTCGCCGCCCTGGCCGCCTCATCGGCCTTCGCCGCCGAGCCCGATCCGCACGCGGGGCATCATCCCGCCGCCGCCGCGGACACGTCCAAAGCCGCCGCGCCTGCGGCCGCCACCGCCGACGCCAAGCCCGCCATGAACGGCTGTCCGATGATGGACGGAACGATGCCGGCCGGACCCGCAGCCATGGCCGGCAAAGGTCCCGACGGCAAGATGATGATGGACGGCAAGGACATGCACTGCATGAGCGCGCCGCCCATCGCCAAGGGCGAAGACGCGCCGCACGATCACGTGCATCCCGACGCCGTCGCGCCGAAGTAGGTCGAGGGCAGCCATCATGACCGGTCGCTTGAAGAGCTCCGCGACGATGACGGCGGCGGCGGTCGCCTCGGCGGCGGCCTTCTGGCTCCTGCGCGAGCACTGGCAGCACGCGCGCGGCTACATAGCCTACCTGCCTTATCTGTTCTTTTTCACCTGTCCGCTGATGCACCTCTTCATGCATCGCGGCCACGGAGGCCACGGACATGACCTGCTGCAAGACAGCCGCAACCCGCCGCCAGCTGGACGAAACCCTGGCTCAGGGATTCCCCGCTAGCAACCCCGCAGCCTTGGCCGAGGTCGCCGGCGACGCTCGAGACGCCGCCGGGTGCGGCTGCGCGAAAGATACCCAGGCGCCTGCCGCGCCCGCGCCGGCTGGGGACGACGGTTCGCAAGGCTGCTGCGGCGGCAAGGGCTGAACCCGCGCCGAGCAGCCCCATGAAGCGCAGCTTTGAAACCGTCGTCGAGATCGCCGCCCCTCCAGGGCCGGTTTTCGACAGGCTCGACGATCAGACCCGGCTTGCCGCGCACATGGAGCAGCCCTCCGCGATGATGGGCGGCGGACGCGTGACACTCGAATTCGACGAAGGTCGCGGCCAGGCCGTCGGATCGCACATCAGGATGGGCGGTTCGGCCTTCGGTCTTTCGCTCGCCGTGGACGAAGTGGTGACCCGGCGCGATCCGCCGCGGCGCAAGACATGGCGAACGGTCGGCGCCACGCGGCTGATCGTTATCGACGGCTACGAGATGGGCTTCGAGGTCCAGCCCGAAGGGGCGGGCTCGAAGCTGCGCGTCTGGATCGACTACGATCTCGCCCCAACCGCGATCGGCCGGTGGTGCGGGCCGGCCGTGGCGCCGTTCTACGCGCGCTGGTGCGTGGTTCGGATCGCGAATGATGCGGCCGAGCACTTCGCGCGCCTAGCTGATCGCCCTGAGCCGGTCGCCGCGGTTCGTCCCAAGGCGCACTAGTTCCGTCGGTTGTGCATCTCTGGGTCGATCGGGGTGAGCTGCGACGGCCGTCCGCCGGTCTTCGCCGAGATTGGTGCTTTGGCCAAGTCCTCCGGCCCGAGCGCCTCAGGATCCTTGGTCAGGCCGGCCTCCACGGCGATGTGGGAGGAAACCTCTTCCTGTCCGTCGTCGAGCACATCGCGATCCGTTCCAGCCGCCGGAGGCGCCGTCTGGTCGGCATGCCGGTCTGCGCCCGCCGCCGCGGCCTGTTCGACAGGCTTCGGCGCCGACGCCGGATCGCTCGCGACGGATCCGGGCGCGTTATGCTCCGTCGGGGTGGGGCCCGGCCCCCAACGGGCGCCATAAACCGACGGAGCGGGGACGGTGTCCTTGTGATCGCCTGCGCCGCCAGAACGCTGATGGGTTGTTGGCTTTTCCGACATCGGGTTCTTCCTGGGGAAGGATCGCCCCGTTGCTCAACTGTCGGGGTGGGCGCCCGTTCCGCGACGGGTTCGGCGCGATCGCCTGATGAAGCTCTCCGCGCCTATATGCTCAGCGTAAGCCCTGGAGCCACGATGACCCACTACGTGATGGACTGCTACGCCACAGCCGCCGGTGACGATTGCGAGAGCTTTCCGATCAACGCAGGCACCGATGCCCAGGCGATCTGGGAAGCCAAAAGCGCCGCCATGTGGCGCAAGCCGGCCTACTTCCAGCTTCGAGAGGTCATGCGTCACGGCGACCGCGCGGTCCACGATTCGCGAAAGGATGGGTGATCCCCGCTGGCACCCGAGGGCTGCCATCCGCTTGGGAGTTTCGGTGACAGTGCAAAATTTGCGCGCCGCCCCTGCGCGCCACCTAGGATCCGAGAGGCCGGAGCCGACGACACGAGCCTGGCGCGTGGGCTCTGTCGGACAGCCCCTGTCGGACCCAGCCATTCATCTCACGGCGAGATGCGAGCCTGCCGCTCCAGGCGTGTCAAGGCGCGCGCCTGCGGCGCGCCCGCGGAGCGGCGGCCCTGCGGGCCGGCCTTGAGACGCCTGGAGCGGCAGGCAGACTGGCCGCCAGGAGATGAATGCCCCCGAAGCATCTGACGATGCTCTTCGCGACTGCCCGGCGTTCTCGCTCCACCGCGGGTCCAAACGGCTCAAATCTGCCGCTGTCGCCCGCGTTCGCGCTACGGGATTCGCCCCTATCGCGCCGCGAGCCCTCTCCCCGCTCGCGGGGAGAGGGTTGGGTGAGGGGACGGCTGGACTTCGCCGCGCGACCGGACAGTGGAGCGAGGATCCTGGCTGAACCGCCACAGAGGCCGCGATCGCCTGCGCCACCCCTCACCCCAACCCTCTCCCCGCTTGCGGGGAGAGGGCAGAGCCGGCCTTCACTCGCCGGGGGCGGCTCGGACCCTCTGCTCGCGAAGCGCCAGGCCGAACTTGAAGGCCGGCGGGGGAATTTCGGTGACAGTGCATTTAAAGCGCGTTGAATTTCGGTGACAGTGCACTCAAAGCACGTCGGTGGGATCTCGCTCGCGAGAGGCTCCGCTTTAAATCTCACGGCAGATGCGAGCCCTCCGGCCTCGGCAAGTCAAGGACGCGCCCTGCAGGCGCGCCGCGACGCGGCGGCGGCGTTCGCCGCCGTCCTTGAGTCGCCGAGGCCGGAGGGCATCATGGCCGCCATGAGACCTATGGCTGCGAATGTTCCGACGAACATCAGGCCCAGAGGCGAGCAAACGTCCCCTCCGGCCGCCCCGGCTTGATGGCCGAGGGCGCGACGTTCGGTGACAGGTTGCATAATCCCGCTTTGCGCCAGTTGAGTCGCGCCTCGGCAGGGTGCTCGCGCGCCGGAAGCCTGGGCCGAAGCGGCAGGACGAAGGCGGCGCGAGTTGAGTATTGTGTCCGATTATATTCCCTGCACGAAGTTTATCCCACGTGACGTCAGCGGCCAGTCACTTCGGGATGATCAAGCGTCCCTTACCGTTGGTGAAGCGGATGAGGCGGGTCTTCCGCCGCAGCGCGGCGACGATCTGCTTCAGCAGCGCCGAGTGCAGCGCCAGATTACTTCTGGTCTCCCCGACGGCAGCGCCCGCCGCTGCGGTCGTCAAATCGCGTTTGGCGCTCCTCAGGTGGCCAAGCACCGTGACCTTCAGATTGCTCAGATAGACGTCGCCCTCGATGGTCAGATCCTTGATTTGCTCGATACACTCATCGACCTCGGCGATCAGCTCCTTCGCCTGCACGACTGCGGGGTAGGGCCAGGAGGCCATTGGCGCGAGTTCCCCGACGCTCTCCCACAGCTTGTCGAACATCAGCTCGCAGCGCTTGACCGGGTCCGCCAGCATGCCAGCCGTGATCTTGTCGCGAGCCTCGCGTGCGCGGCGCGCGCCCTGGTAGGCGGCCAGAGCCAGCACCAGGGACGCCGCCACGCTCACTCCTGCGCCGATCGCCGAGGCGACCCAGGCGTGATGGTCGGCGAAACAGACGAAATTCAGCGTTCCGCATGCTGGCCGGCTGGTCGTCACCGTCACGATCGTCGTCCGGATCACCGGTCAATCCTTCCTTTGCGCAGACGCCACCAACCTTAAGCTGCACCAGCCGCACGGCGCCAGCCAAGCTCTTCTCACCTCCCGCGGGGCAGAGAAGGAGGAGACGACGCGCGAGGGGCCACAACGCCCGTGGCCGGAAGCGGAATTGCGCCGGCGGGAGCATTCCAGGCCCTCAAGCCCAGGCATTGGATGTCCGGAGGCCGGAGCCGGCGACACGAGCCTGGCGCGTGGGCTCTGTCCGACAGCCCCTGTCGGAGCCGGCCATTCATCTCACGGCGAGATGCGAGCCTGCCGCTCCAGGCGTGTCAAGGCGCGCGCCTGCGGCGCGCCCGCGAAGCGGCGGGTAGGGGCATCCCACAACCCGCTGTGTCGCCCGCGTTCGCGCGGGATTCGCCCCTATCGCGCCGCGAGCCCTCTCCCCGCTTGCGGGGAGAGGGTTGGGTGAGGGGACGGCTGGACTTCGCCGCGCGACCGGACAGTGGAGCGAGGATCCTGGCTGAACCTGCGCAGAGGAGGCGATCGCCTGCGCCACCCCTCACCCCAACCCTCTCCCCGCT
>Ga0207703_10000139_pt1 | contig 86495 bp, 86 predicted proteins | sample KBSSwiS12_FD_184304 | JGI IMG/M metagenome (GOLD analysis project Ga0207703, IMG submission 184304) | Switchgrass rhizosphere microbial communities from Kellogg Biological Station, Michigan, USA - KBS Switchgrass S1-2 (SPAdes) (version 2) | ecosystem: Host-associated > Plants > Roots >...
GGCATCGGTGCGGAAATTGGCGTGTCGCGCAGGAATTCGTCGATCAGATAGCCATTGGCGGCATGGATCTGTACGCCATCGAAGCCGGCGGTGAGCGCGTTTTCGGTCGCCCGCGCATAGCTGTCGAGCAAGCCGGGAATTTCCGCGATGTCGAGCGCGCGCGCGGTCTCGAAGGGCTGGCGACCATCATAAGTATGCACCTTGCCGGGCGACGTGGTCGCCGACGACGACACCGGCTGTTCTCCGGTCACCGAGGAATGCACCTGCCGGCCCATATGCCAGATCTGCGCGACGATACGGCCGCCGGCGTCATGCACCGCTTGCGTTGCCGGCTTCCATGCGGCGACCTGCGCGTCGCTCCACAGGCCCGGCGCGAACGGCCAGCCAAGGCCTTGCTGGCTGATCCCGGTAGCCTCGCTGATGATCAGGCCGGCCGAGGCGCGCTGGGCATAATATTGCGCCATCAGTGGGGTCGGGACATGCTCGCGGGTCGCGCGGCCGCGCGTCAGCGGCGCCATCAGAATGCGGTTTGGCGCGGTGATCGCGCCCAACTGGATCGGATCGAAGAGACTCGGCATGGAATTAAGTTTCCCTTTGCTACCTGACACCGTGGAGATAGGTCGTTATGCGATCGCATGCACGCGGCAAGGTCCCCAAGAAAAACTGTCGTCACTACAACGGGAGCGACGCACTGGGCGTTCGCCGCGCTGATCGGCGCCAATATCGCGCTGGCGATCGGGCCGTGGTTCGTGCGGCTCGCCGATACCGGGCCGGTCGCGGCGGGCTTCTGGCGGATCACCCTGGCGGCACCGCTGCTGGTCGCCCTGGCGCTGCGCGGCGACTGGCGCCCGGTCGGGCTGGGCCGGTCGCTATGGATCGTCCTGGCGTTCGGTGGCCTGTGCTTCGCCGCCGATCTGGCCAGCTGGCATCTCGGCATCCTGCGCACCACGCTCGCCAATTCAGCGCTGTTCGGCAATTCGGCGACCTTGTTCTTTCCGATCTACGGCTTTTTCGCCGCGCGCGCCTGGCCGACCCGGTCGCAGGGGCTGGCGCTGCTGATCGCCCTGGCCGGCGCGGTGTTGCTGATGGGGCGATCATATGAACTCGACCCGCGCCACCTCGCCGGCGACCTGCTCTGCCTGCTCGCCGGGATTCTCTATACCGTCTATCTGGTGTGCATGGCGCGCGCGCGCGACACGCTGGCGCCCTTTCCGGCGCTGGCCCTGTCGACCATCGCCAGCATCCTGCCACTGCTCCTTGTCGCCGTCATGCTCGGCGAGCGGATCCTGCCGCATGACTGGACCCCGCTGCTCGGCCTTGCGCTGGTCAGCCAGGTGATCGGCCAGGGGCTGATGATCTACGCGCTCGGCCGCCTTCCGCCGCTGGTCGTCGGCATCGCGCTGCTCATCCAGCCGGTGATGGCGGCGACGATCGGCCTGCTGGCCTATCGCGAGCGGCTCGGCCTGCCCGATCTGGCCGGCGCGATCCTGGTCGCCGCGGCGCTGGTGCTGGTGCGGCGCGGGCCTAAGGAACCGGATCAGCTTGCGGCCGAGCCGGCGGAGACTAGATAGACGCCATGGCCCTGCCCCCAGACCCCACGCTCGACGAGATCCGTGCCGCGCTCGCACCGGCGATTGCCGCCAATGCCGGATTCGATGGCTGGAGCGACGTTGCGCTCGCCCGTGCCGCGCAAGGCGAGGGGGTCGATGTCGATGTCGCGCGGCTGGCCTTTCCCGGCGGCGCGATCGACATGATCGACGCATGGTTCGGGGCGATCGACGCGGCGATGGCGGCGGCACTGCCGCCCGAAAAGCTGGCGACGATGAAGATACGCGAGAAGATCACCGCGCTGGTCGAGGCGCGGCTTGCCTTGCTCATGCCGCACCGCGAGGCGCTGCGCCGCGCACTGGCGCTGCTCGCCATGCCCGGCAACCTGCTGCGCGCCGGCAAGCTCGGCTGGCGCGCCGCCGATCTGATGTGGCGCGCGGCGGGCGACACCGCGACCGACTATAATCACTATTCGAAGCGTGCGATCCTCGCCGCGGTCTATGGCGCCACGGTTACCGTGCTGCTGGATGACGAGAGCGAGCGCCATGCCGAGACCAGCGCGTTCCTGGCGCGGCGGATCGAAGGCATCATGCGCTTCGAAAAGACCAAGGCGCAGCTGATCGGCCGCACCAGCCATCGCCCCAGCCTGTCGCGTTTCATCGGGCGCTTGCGCTATCCTGTGGCGTGATCACGACCCATCAATCCGTAAATCCCCTTATTGATAATTAATCGCAGTATCGCTAAATCCCGGGGATGAAGCTGCCGATCTGCCTCGACTCGCTGCCGCGCCACCAGCGCGCGACCGTCGCCGGCATCGACTGGGCGCATCTTTCCGTTCCCGAGGCGCGGCGCCTGCGCGAACTGGGCGTCGATGAGGGCGTCGGGATCGAGGTATTGCACCGCGCGCCGTTCGGTGCCGGGCCGATCGCCTGCCGCATCGGGCGCATGACCGTCGCACTCCGCCGCGCCGTGGCGGGCTCGATTCACGTTTCTCCGATCGCGTGACCAGCCTGCCGCTGGTCGCGCTGGTCGGCAACCCCAATGCCGGCAAGAGCGCGCTGTTCAACGCGCTGACCGGCGCGCGGCAGAAGGTCGGCAACTATCCCGGCGTCACGGTCGAGCGGCATAGCGGGCGGCTGGCGCTGCCCGATGGCCGTCCGGTCGAGCTGGTCGACCTCCCCGGCGCCTACAGCCTCGACCCGTCCAGCCCCGACGAGCGCGTGACGCGCGACGTGGTGACCGGCACGCAGGACGGCGAGCGCCTGCCCGATGCGCTGATCGTGGTGGTCGATGCGGCCAATCTCGACAATCACCTGCGCTTCACGCTGCAACTGATCGCGCTCGGCCTGCCGATCGTCGTGGCGCTCAACATGTTCGACCTGGCCGAGCGCGACGGGCTGAAGCTCGACCCGGCGGTGCTGGAGCGCGAGCTCGGGGTGCCGGTAGTGGCGACCGTCGCGGTGCGGCGGCGCGGGCTCGACGAGCTCAAGGCGCGGCTTTCCGGGCTGATCGTCGGCGGGCCGGTGCGGCTGCGCGCCAGCACGGGCCATATCGACGACGATATCGTCACGCTGCAGCGCCGCGCCCGCGCGCTTTCCGCCGCCGCGACGATCTCCGAAACGCCGGCGCGGCGCTGGACCCACATGCTCGACGCGGTGCTGCTCCACCCGGTGAGCGGGCCGATCCTGCTGCTCGCCATCCTGTTCGTGATGTTCCAGGCGGTGTTCGCCTGGAGCCAGGCGCCGGTGGGCTGGATCGAAGCGCTGTTCGCGCTGTTGCAGAACTGGGTCAGCGCGACGCTGCCCGCCGGCTTCGTGCGCTCGTTCCTCAGCGACGGCGTGATCGCCGGGGTTGGCGCGGTGATCGTGTTCCTGCCGCAGATCCTGATCCTGTTCGCCTTCATCCTGGTGCTGGAAGCCACCGGTTACATGGTCCGCGCCGCGTTCCTGATGGACCGGCTGATGGCCGGGGTCGGCCTGTCGGGGCGCGCCTTCATTCCGCTGCTCTCGTCCTTCGCCTGCGCGGTGCCGGGGATCATGGCGACGCGCACGATCGACGATGAAAAGGACCGGCTGACGACGATCCTGATCGCGCCGCTGATGACCTGCTCGGCCCGGCTTCCGGTCTATACGCTGGTGATCGCCGCGCTGATCCCCAACACCCGGGTCGCGCCGCTGATCGGGCTGCAAGGCCTGGTGATGTTCGGCCTCTATGTGCTGGGCATCGTCGCGGCGTTCGTCGCGGCGCTGGTGCTGCGCAAGACGGTGACCAAGGGGCCATCCTCGGGCTTCATGATGGAAATGCCCAAATATCAATGGCCGCGGCTCGGCGACGTCGCGCTCGGGCTGTGGAGCCGCGCTGTGATCTTCCTCAAGCGCGCCGGCACGACGATCGCCGCGACCGTCGCGCTGCTCTGGCTGCTGTCGAGCTATCCGGTGGCGCAGGCGGGACAGAAGCAGAGCGAGGTGTCGATCGCGGGGCATATCGCCTCGGGCATCGAAGTCGTGGTGAGGCCGATCGGCTTCAACCACGACATCGCGCTGGCGCTGCTGCCGGCAATGGCGGCGCGCGAGGCGGCGGTCGGCGCGATGGCCACGGTCTATGCGATCGACAATCCCGAGGACCAGGCCGGCAAGGGCAAGCTGGCGGAGAATCTGCGCGGGCGCTGGAGCCTGCCGACCGCGCTCGCCTTTCTGATGTGGTTCGTTTTCGCGCCGCAATGCATTTCCACGATCGCCGTGACGCGGCGCGAGACCAATGGATGGAAATGGCCCGCCTTCATGGTTGGCTATTTGTTCGCCGCCGCCTACATCATGGCCGGTATCACATATTGGCTGGCGGTCGCCGTCGGCCTCTGACGGGGGCGATGGAGAAGTTATGGCGGGTAGCGTCAACAAGGTCATTCTGATCGGCAATCTCGGGCGCGACCCGGAAAGCCGCGCGTTCCAGAACGGCGGCAAGGTCGTCAACCTGCGCATCGCCACGTCCGAAAGCTGGAAGGACCGCAATACCGGCGAGCGCAAGGAAAAGACCGAATGGCATTCGGTCGCGATCTTCAACGAGGGCCTTGCCAACGTCGCCGAGAAATATCTGCGCAAGGGCAGCAAGGTCTATATCGAGGGCCAGCTGCAGACCCGCAAATGGCAGGACGCGCAGGGCCAGGACAAATATTCGACCGAGATCGTGCTGCAGGGCTTCAACAGCGTGCTGACGATGCTCGACGGCGCGCCGGGCGGCGGCGGCGGTGGGGCCGGCCCGCGTGACGATTTCGGCGGCAATGACGATTTCGGCGGCGGTGGCAGCGGCTTCGGCGGCGGCCGTTCGGGCGGTGGCGCGGCCAGCGGCGGCAGTAGCCGTGGCGGCGGGTTCAACCAGGGCGGCGGTGGCTTCGCCGACGATCTGGACGACGACGTGCCCTTCTAGGGCCGGGCCTTTTTCCCGATGAGTAACGCGTACCCCCCGGCCGCATCCGGCCGGAAGACTGACGAGACCACCCGGGCGGCGGTTCTCGCCGCCTATGACCTCGCCGTGCTGCGCGACACGCGCGAGCTGCGCGCGATGACCGATTTCGCCGCCGCGCTGTGCGCCGCGCCGATCGCGCTGATCAGCCTGGTCGAGGAGCAGCGCCAGATCTTCATCGCGCGGACCGGGCTCGACGCGACCGAGACGCCGCGCGACAGTTCCTTCTGCGCCCATGCGATGTTCGGCGACGCGATCATGGAGGTGCCCGACGCCACCGCCGACCCGCGCTTTGCCGGGAATCCGCTGGTGACGGGCGAGATGCGGATCCGCTTCTATGCCGGCGCGCCGTTGGTCAGCGAGGATGGCGTGCCGCTGGGCGCATTGTGCGTGATCGACACCGTGCCGCGGCCGGGCGGGCTGACGGACCTGCAGGCGCGGGGGCTGAGCGTGCTCGCCGCCAACGTGATGGCGCGCTTGCGCGATACCCGCGATGCCGCCGCCTGGCGCCATGCCGAGCGCGATGCCAAGCGCGCGCTCAGCGACAGTGAGAATCGTTTCCGCACGCTGGCCGACGCGATGCCGCAAATGGTGTGGTCGACGCTACCCGATGGCTATCACGACTATTACAATGCCCGCTGGTACGAATTCACCGGGGTGCCGCAGGGCTCGACCGATGGCGAAGGCTGGAACGGCATGTTCCATCCCGACGACCGGGAGCATGCCTGGACGGTATGGCGCCACTCCTTGACGACCGGCGACCCGTATGAAATCGAATATCGCCTGCGTCATGTCGACGGCACCTGGCGCTGGGTGCTCGGCCGCGCCTTGCCGATCCGCGATGGCGACGGTGCGATCACGCGCTGGTTCGGCACCTGCACCGACATCCATGAGCAGAAGCTGGCGCTCGAGGAGCGCGAGGTGATCAGCCAGGAGCTGAGCCATCGCATCAAGAACATCTTCGCGGTGATTGCCGGCCTGGTGACGTTCAGCGCGCGCGGGCGCCCCGAATTCGCCGGCATCGCCGCCGATCTGCGCGACCGCATTACCGCGCTGGGCAGGGCGCATGATTTCGTCCGCCCGCACAGCGCCGGTTCGCAGCCGATGCAGCGTCAGGACAGCCTCAAGGGGCTGCTCGGCGAATTGTTCGCGCCCTATCAGGAGCGCGATACCGCGCGGGTCGAGATCGAGGGCGACGACGTCAGGATCGACGACCGCTCGGCGACGCCGCTGGCGCTGCTGTTCCATGAGCTGGCGACCAATGCGAGCAAATATGGCGCGCTGTCGGTGCCAGACGGAACGGTCCGCGTCAGCAGCATGCAGGATGGCGACGCGACCGTGCTGCGCTGGATCGAACGGGGCGGGCCGCCGCTGGTCGCCCCGGCGCGGAGCGCGGGGTTCGGCACGCAGCTGATCGAGTTGAGCGCGGTGCGGCAGCTGGGCGGCAGTGTCGAGCGCGACTGGCGGCCCGATGGCCTTCAGGTGACGATCCGCGTGCCACGTGCCGCGCTCGCGCGCTAGAGGCGAATCTCTCGCGCCTCGCCGAATGACAATAGGTCGTTCGCGGCATCGGGCCAGCGCCGCGCGCCGCTGGCGATCGCCGCTGCGGCGGTGATCGAGGCCTCGCTGAAGGGCTTGCGGACATAGCCGAGCGCCTGGGCATGGCCGGCGATCAGCGACGGATTGGCGGTGACGAACACGACCTTGACGTCATGGTCGCGCGCCAGCGTCGCGGCGATGTCGGGGCCGGTCGGACCGTCGCGCAGATTGACGTCGACAAAGGCGAAGTCGCACCCGCGCCCGATCTCGCAGGCGGTCGAACGATCGGCCGCGATCCCGATGACGCTGTAACCGGCGTCGGTCAGGATGCGCTCAAGGTCGAGCGCGACGAAGATCTCGTCTTCGACGATGATGGCTGTCTTCCCCATGTCGACGGTACAATGTTGATCGAGATCAATTGTTCCGTCGCAGCAGAAAGATCGCATGTTCGGCGAGGAAATTGGCCGCCGCGGAGGTGGTACGCTTGTCGCCCGACAGGAACCACTCGCCCTCGACCGTGATGTCGCGTTCGCGCACCAGCGCGCGGAAATCGTCGATCGTGACATGGTGGATGTTGGGCGTGGCGTACCAGGCGACCGGCAACAGCCGCGTCACCGGCATCCGCCCGCCCCACAGCAGCGACAGCCGCACGCGCCAATGCGCGAAATTGGGGAAGGAGACGAACGCGCGCCGGCCGATGCGCAGGAGATGTTCGAGCACGACATCGGGCGCGCGGGTGGTCTGCAGCGTCTGGCTGAGGATGGCATAGTCGAAGCTGCCGTCGGGATAGCCGGCGAGGTCCGAATCCGCGTCGCCCTGGATCACCGACAGGCCGCGCGACACCGCCGCGGCGACATTGCCGGGATCGATCTCCAGCCCGCGCGCATCGACCTGGCGCTTGTCGCGCAGCGCCGCCATCAGCGCGCCGTCGCCGCAGCCGATATCGAGCACGCGCGAACCCGGCGCGACATTGTCGGCGATGATCGCGAGATCGGGCCGCAGGCTCATGCCGGTTCCGCCAGCAGCTGTGCGAAGTCGGGCGCGAGGCGTTCCATGTAGCGATCGGGCCTGAGCGGCGCGTGGAAGCCGAGCGCGGCATAGACACCGTGCGCGTCGCGCGTGACCAGGGCGGTGCGGCGGATGCCGGCGAAACCGGGATGATCGAGGAACCATCGCACCATGCGCCGTCCCAGCCCCTGGCCGCGCGCGGCCTCGTCGATCCATACATCGGCCAGCCAGGCGAAGGTGGCATGGTCGGTGATCATCCGGGCAAAGCCGATCTGGGCGCCGTCGCGATAGGCGCCGAGGCAATGCGACCCGGCGATCGCGCGCTCGACCAGTTCACGCGCGATGCCCGGCGACCAATAGCTCGAGGCGAGCCAGCCATGGATGCGGTCGATCTGCAACCGCGCCTTGTCGTCGCTGAGCTCGATCATGGCACCGCCTTGAGGAAACCGTCGACCACCCGGTTCATCTCGGGCGCGTCGAGCAGGAAGGCGTCGTGACCGAACGGGCTCGACAGTTCGACGAAGCTGACCGGCGCACCGGCGGCGTTGAGCGCATGGACGATGGTGCGCGATTCGGCGGTCGGATAGAGCCAGTCGGTATCGAAGCTGATCAGGCAGAAGCGCGCCTTGCTCGCCTTGAAGGCACTGGCAAGGTGCCCGCCATGCTCCTCGGCGAGGTCGAAATAGTCCATCGCGCGGGTGATATAGAGATAGGAATTGGCGTCGAAGCGGTCGACGAAGCTGATCCCCTGGTGGCGCAGATAGCTCTCGATCTGGAAATCGGCGTCGAAGCCGAAGCTCTTCGCCTCGCGCGCCTGGAGGCGGCGGCCGAACTTCTCGGTCAGCCCCGCTTCCGACAGATAGGTGATGTGCGCCGCCATCCGCGCCACGGCGAGGCCGGCGGCGGGCGGATCGCCGGCGGCATAATAATCGCCGCCGCGCCATTTCGGGTCGGCCATGATCGCCTGGCGGCCGACCTCGTGAAAGGCGATGTTCTGCGCGGTGTGGCGCGCGGTCGAGGCGATCACCACCGCCGACCGGGCACGGTCGGGGAAGGTCGCCGGCCAGCTCAGCGCCTGCATGCCGCCCATCGAGCCGCCAACCACCGCGCGCAGCGCGCCGACGCCGAGATGGTCGAGCAGCATCGCCTGGGCGCGCACCATGTCGCGGATGGTGATGACCGGGAAACCCATCGCCCAGGGCCTGCCCGTCGCCGGGTTGATCGTCGCCGGCCCCGACGACCCCATGCAGCTGCCCAGCACATTGGCGCAGACGATGAAGTGCCGCTCGGGATCGACCGGCTTGCCAGGGCCGACCATCCGCGTCCACCAGCCGGCCTTGCCGGTGACCGGATGGTCGCTCGCGACATGCTGGTCGCCGGTCAGCGCGTGGCAGATCAGGATCGCATTGCCGCCATCGGGCGCCAGCGTGCCGTAGGTCTCATAGGCGATGTCGACCGGCGACAGCAGCACGCCGCCGTCGAGGCGCAGCGGCCCCGGCAGCGTGACATGGCGGCCGAGGCCGAAACGTGCGTCGTCACTCATCGCCATCGCGGTTACGGCGTATCGTCGCTCAACTCAATCGGCGCGCGGGCGCGCGGGCGGCGATGATCGCCCGCGCGGCGAGGCGGCCGGTCTGCGCGCCGCCGTTCATATAGCCGGGATAAGCGTCGGACAGATGCTCGCCGGCGAAATAGACCGGCGCGGCGGAGGGTGGATTCGACGCGGCACCGTCGCTTTCCTTCCAGATCAGCCGGGCGAAGCGCGTCAGCTGGCCGGGGCGGAAATTGACATACGCGCCCATCGCCATCGGATCGCGGTGCCAGTTGGTGCGCCGCGCCAGGCTGGTGGTGGCGGCGGTCATGCCGGGCACGCCCTTCTCGGCCTGTCCGGCGAACTTGCGCGCCAGTGCCAGCGTCTCGCCATGATCCGCCGCGACGACCTCGTCCCCGCCGAGATACCAGGTCCACACGCTGCCCGGGCCGGCCGCCGGACGCACGCCGCCATCCCAGCCCAGCGCGACGCCGGCATTCTTCGCGGTCTGCCAGATCTCGCCGCCGCGACCGATCGGCTTTTCCCATGGCCGCGTCGCCATCACCGCCTGGACCTTGCCGTTCCGGCCCAGCCCGACCTCGGCGATGAAGCGCCGCCACAAGGGCGGCAGCGGCACGCGGAAGTCGATGCGGCGGGTGATCGAGGCCGGGGTGGTGACGATCACCGCCGAGGCCTGGACGGTCGAACCATCGGCGAAGAACAGCCGCACCCCGGCGCCCAGCGGGTCGATCCGCGTCACCTGCTTGTTGACGCTCAGCCGGTTGGCCTGTCGTGACGTCATGGCGTCGATCAGCGCGCTGCTGCCACCGGCCAGCAGATAGCGCTCGTCACTGCGGCTGAGCACGTCGATGCGGCGGCCCTGGATCGCGGGCAGGTTGAACACCAGCTCGATCGCCGAGGCCTCGCCGGGCTCGCAGCCATATTCGGTGCGCGCGGTCATCTCCATCAGCGCGCGCACCCATGGCTCGGGAATGAGATGGGCGTGCTTGTCGAGATAACCGGTGAAGGACAGTTGATCGAGTTCGGCGGCGACACGGGCATAATCCTGGTCGAGCCTGACCGAATCGGCGTCGATCTGCCCGGCAATGCCGCGCAGCGCCGTCGCCAGCTTCGCCTCGGGGATTTCCCTGCCGCCGGCGAGGATCATGGTGCGGTGCGCGGCGCCCTTGCGGTCGATCAGCGCAACGCCGAACTCCTTGGCCAGCCGGTGCATGTCGTCATGGTCCGTGTTGACCAGCTGCCCGCCAATCTCGATCGACGGCGTGCCCCTGGCGCGGGCGGTGTACATCCGCCCGCCGAGCCGCGACCGCGCCTCGTAGAGATGCGCGTCGATCCCGGCCTGGGTGAGGTGCCACAGCGCGCTCAGCCCGGCGATGCCGCCGCCGATGACGGCCACCGGGCCCGGCGCGATCGGTGCGGCGTGAAGCGGACGCGGCAGCATCGCGCTGGCCCCCGTCGCGCCGAGCGCGACGAGCAGCGCGCGCCGTGTCATCCCGCCACCGCCGGCGAGCGGTGGTGGCGCGCCGGCTGCCGCCAGATTGCGCCGTCGCGCCTCCTCGAGCGCACGCCAGATCGCTTCACTACCCCGCATCGAGCCCCCCTTTTGCCGCTTGCTAGCAGAATCCCGACTCGGCGCCAGCTTGCCTTGCGCGCAACCATCCGCCATGCGGCGCGCCATGTTACCCTTCGCCCGCGTCACCATCATCGGAATCGGCCTGATCGGCTCGTCGATCGCGCGCGCGGTGCGCGTGCACATGCCGACCGTCCGCCTGACCGGGCATGACGCCGACCCCGAGGTACGCGCCACCGCCGACGCGCTGCAGCTGTTCGACGATGTCGCCGACACCGCCGGCGCGGCGGTGATCGATGCCGATCTCGTCATCCTGTGCGTGCCGGTCGGCGCGATGGGCGCGGCGGCGGCCGAGTTCGCCGCCGACCTGCCGGCCGACGCGATCGTCAGCGACGTCGGGTCGTGCAAGGCCGAGGTCGCCCGCGCGCTGGCCGAGGCGCTGCCCGGGGCGACGATCGTCCCGGCGCATCCCGTCGCCGGCACCGAGCGCAGCGGCCCCGAGGCCGGCTTCGCCACGCTGTTCCACGGCCGCTGGTGCATCCTCACCCCGAGCGGGGACACCGACCCCACGGCAACCGCGCGGGTCGCGGCGTTCTGGAAGCAGCTCGGCGCCGAGGTCGAGACCATGGCGCCCGAGCATCACGACCGCGTGCTGGCGATCACCAGCCATTTGCCGCACCTCATCGCCTATACCATCGTCGGCACCGCGTCCGACATGGAGGAGGTGACGCGCAGCGAGGTGATCAAATACTCCGCCGGCGGTTTCCGCGACTTCACCCGCATCGCCGCGTCCGACCCGACGATGTGGCGCGACGTGTTCCTCGCCAATCGCGAGGCGGTGCTCGACATGCTGCAGCGCTTCTCGGAGGACCTCTCCGCGCTGCAGCGCGCGATCCGCTGGGGCAAGGGCGACGAGCTGTTCGAGCTGTTCTCCAAGACCCGCGCGATCCGCCGGGGCATCATCGACGAGGGGCAGGACGACCCCGCGCCCGACTTCGGACGCAGCCACGAATAGGCGAAACCCGGTCTATAACTGTCATGCTGAACGTGTTTCAGGGTTCGAGCTTTGGCTTGCCCCCGGCAAGCCAAGCTTGTGTCCGGGGGACACAAGCTCGCTCGAACCCATGCGCGGTCACCCGCCTGTCGAGCGCCGCTCTTGGATCCCCTGACCGCGCATGGACCCTGAAACGAGTTCAGGGTGACGAAGAAGAAGGCGTGTCGAGCTCGTTCATCGTGCGGTGGACGAGCGCTTCGACCTCGGCGCGTGGCATGTCGGGCGGGATCGGGGCGCCGAACCGGAAGGTGACGATGCCCGGCCGGGCGAGGCCGTGGCGCGGCCACAATCTGCCGCTGTCGAGTGCCACGGGAACCACTGGCAGCTTGAGCGCGCGGTAAAGGCCGGCAAAGCCCGACAGCAAGGGCGGCTGCTGACCCGGCGCGACGCGCGTCCCTTCCGGGAAGATCAGGATCGAGCGGCCTTCCGCCAGCGCCGCCCTGCCCTCGCGCATGATCTGGCGCAGCGCGCTCGCCGAGCCGGCGCGGTCGATGACGATGACGCCATAGCGTCGCGCCACCCAGCCCCAGATCGGAATGCGCGCCAGTTCCTGCTTCATGACGATCGCCGGCGCGTCGAGCAGCAAGGCCAGCTCGATCGTCTCGTACATTGCCTGGTGCTTGGCGGCGTAGAGCGCGGGGCGGGGCCGCTCGCCCTCGATCCGGCTGTGCACGCCCATGATATTGCGCGCCGCCCAGCCATGGAATCGTGCCCAGCCGATGGCATAGCCGATCAGCATCGGCCGGCCGAACAGCGCGGCGATCGGCGCGCACAGCACGATCGGCGCGGACAGGCCATAGAACACCGCCGCGAAGGCCCAGCTGCGCAACCGGTTCATGCACCGATCCCCAGCTTGAGCGCGAACCAGCGGATCAGCAGCTTGTTATATTCGGCAAACAACAGGCCGAAACGCGGGCTGCTCGGCACGCCGTCGCCAAGCACCGTCGCATCATCGCCGAGCTCGGCGACCAGCTCGAGCCGGGCGCGCGCGAGATGCCAGTCGGAGGTGACCAGTCGCACGGTGCGATAATGATGCGCGCGCACCCAGTTGGCGGTCTCGTCGGCATTGGAACGCGTGTCGATCGCCTGGTGGCCGAGATCGACGCAGCAGCGGAACAACGACATCGGCTTGTGATACTTCGCCGCCAGCTCGCGCGGCCGCACCTCGGGCGCGACGCCGCTGATCAGCAGCCGCCCCGCGACGTGCCGCTCGACCAGGTCGAGCCCGCGATCGATTCGGCCCGGGCCGCCGGTCAGCACGACGATGGCATCGGTGCGCGTGTCGTCGCCGGCCTTGGGCAGCAGCAGCAGGAACAGGCCGAAGCCCAGCACCCAGGCAAGCAGCAGCAGACCGACCAGGCGGCGGATCACAACGTCCGCCTCAACGCCCCGAGCACCGCGATGCGTGCGGCAAAGGCGGCGAGCAGCGCGAAGCCGATCGGCAGCAGCGCGAGCAAGGTCCAGTCGCGCTGCGTCAAGGCGAGCCCCGACAACAGGTCCGAGCCGAGCGCGGCGATCTGCGCGCCGACCAGCACCACTACGCCGGTCGCCAGCACCGCGCCGATCACCCCGCCGAGCAGGGTGTCGAGCGCGATGCGGCGCTGGAACAGGCGGGCGATCTGCACGTCGGTCGAGCCCAGCATGTGCAGCACCTCGATCGTGTCGCGGTGGGTGTCGAGCCCGGCGCGCGCGGCGAGGATCACCACCGCCGCGGTCGCGCTGGCCATCAGCAGCACCAGCGCCGCGGCGAGCCAGGTGACGAGGTTCATGAAGTCGCTGACCGGCGACATCCAGGTCTCGTGGCGATCGATCCGCGCCGCCGGCGCGACCCCCTGCACCGCGCGCGTGACGCGCGAGACCGCCGCATCGGTGCCGCTGCCGAGATCGACATCGATCATCGACGGCACCGGCAGTTCGGGATCGCTGCCCTCCTCGCCCAGCCACGGCCGCATCAGCTCGGCGAGCTTCGCGCGATCGACCTCGGTGACCCGCGCCACGTCCGGATCGGCGCGCAGCGCGGCGATCGCGCGGCTGGTCTGGTCGATACGCGCCTGCTCGACGGGCTCGACGATCTGCACCGTCAGCCGCCCGGCGAGCTGATGCTCGAGCAGCCGCGCCGCGCCGAGCGTGCCGAGGCCCAGCGCCGCGGCGAGCAGCGTCAGGAACAGCATGATCGCCATGATCCACATCATCGCCCGCGTGCCGCGCTGTTCGTCGAGCAGCCGGCGGTCGGCGGCCGCGGCGATCAGGCGGATGCTCATGCCTCCTCGCCCGCCTGTGGCGGCGGAAAGCGCAGCGAGCCGGTCGGATCGAGCAACCGCCCCTTGTCGAGCCGCATCATATGCGCGCCGGCGATGCGGCCGAGCAGGTGGAAGTCGTGCGTCGCGACGACGACGGTGGTGCCGAGGCGGTTGAGCGAATCGAACAGGTGCAGCAGCCGCTCGGCCATGTCGGGATCGACGTTGCCGGTCGGCTCGTCGGCGACGAGGATCTCGGGCCGGCCGATCACCGCGCGGGCGATGGCGACGCGCTGCTGCTCGCCGCCCGACAGCGTCGCCGGGCGCGCCTCGACCCGGTCGGACAGCCCGACCCAGGCGAGCATCTCGCGTACCGGTGCCTCGATATCGCTGTCCGGCACGCCGGCGACGCGCAGCGGCAGCGCGATATTGTCATAGGCCGACAGATGCGGGACGAGCCGGAAGTCCTGGAACACCACGCCGATGCGCCGGCGAAAGCCGGGCAGGCGCGCGCGCGGCAGGGTCACCGCATCCTCGCCGAACAGCCGGATCGATCCGCGGCTCGGGCGCTGCGCGAGATAGAGCAATTTGAGCAGCGAGGTCTTGCCGGCGCCGCTCGCCCCGGTGAGGAAATAGAAGGAGCCCGACGACAGGGTGAAGCTGAGATCGCTCAGCGTCTCCTGGCCGGTGCCGTAGCGCAGCCCCACATTCTCGAACTGCACGATATTGGCCATGCCGGCGCGCGCCCGCTCTTCTTTCTGTCGATGCCCCATCACGCCATCGCACGTTCTCCCCCGGCGCTTCAAGCCGGGGGTGCAACGCGCCGCGGTCCCGAAACGGGCTCGGCGCCGAAACACTTGCCACCGGCCGCCCGCGCGTGTTTACAAAAGCATGGGAGCCGCAAGTGTCACGACCGCTCCCGTGAAGCGCCGCGATGATCCTCGAATGTCCTGAATGCCGTACGCGATATCTGGTGCCCGACAGCGCGATCGGGCCCGATGGGCGGACCGTGCGCTGCGCCAATTGCAAGCATAGCTGGTTCCAGGCGCCCGCGGTGCTCGACCTGGTGGCGCGCGCCGAGGCCGAGGCGACGGCGCCCCCGCCGGCCCAGCCCGAGCGCTATGTCCCGCCCGCGACGGAAAGCCGGCGCGACGATGGCGAGGACTACGACGCCTTCGCGCACCGTCCGCCATTCCGCCCGCGGCGCAACCCGGCGAAGCGCTGGACGATCGCGGCGATCGTCGCCGGCGTGGCGATGATCGCCGGGGCGGGTGCGATCGTGTCGTTCGGGACGGGCGGCATCGGCGCGCTGGTCGGGCTGTCGATGGCGCAGGACGCCACACCGTTGACCTTGATCGACAATCCGATCGAGCGCCGCGAACTCGACAATGGCAGCGAGATGTTCGCGATCAGCGGCAAGGTGGTCAACCCGACCAACGAGCGACAGCGCGTGCCCGACATCCGCGCCGAGCTGAAGGACGCGCAGGATCGCATCGTCTATAGCTGGACGATCCGCCCCGAGGCGACGACGCTGGCACCCAAGAGCAGCGTCGAGTTCAACAGTGCCAAGCTCGACGTGCCGGTCAACTCGAAGCATCTCGTGCTGAGCTTCGCCGCCGATAGCGGGACCTGACGCCGGCCGGGCGAATCGTGGTCGGGCGGCGCCCGACTTCACCTGCTCCACCTGCTGACCAGCCCTGTTTTTTTCGTGGCACGACCCTGGGCGTCCGCCGACGAGGAATTGTCATTGTTTGCAACGGCTTGTGCGACCCTTCCTGGCTTTCCAACATCCAACATAACAGGTGAAGAGCAGGTGAAGAGCAGGTGCCTGAGCAGGAGCGCGAGCAGGTCCGAGCAGGCAAGAACAGGCGAGAGCAGGTGCGGTAGCAGGAGGAGCAGGTGGGGCTGTTGGGAAAGCCGGCACACGCCAGCGCGCGCACCGCAGCCGCGCTGTTTCGACAGTATCGACGATGAGAAAGAAACCAGCGGCGCAAGGCCCGGGTCATCGGTGATTATCCCAGTTATCGTGGTCGGGTTGAATCGGGAGGTGAGATTGTCGCCTCGCAGCATGTTCCCCGGCGAAGGCCGGGGCCTGGTTGGGAGACGCTGCTGAACGAGCGCTGCGGCTCATTACACCGGTCATCCCGACTGGGCCCCGGCCTTCGCCGGGGAACCGCGTGCTGGCCTGGCTCCGAAAGCACTGCGGCCGTTGCCCTCCCGTCGCGTGCGAAGGGCCATTGCCACGGCGATGGCAGCTTGCTAGGGGCGCTCGCCTACCAGCCGTCGGCCCTCGTCCGGCGGTTGATTCACGTGCGGCCGTGGCGGAACTGGTAGACGCGCAACGTTGAGGTCGTTGTGGGCGAAAGCCCGTGGAAGTTCGAGTCTTCTCGGCCGCACCAGAAAACAAGCCGGGCATTGAACCGGAAGGGCCCAGGGCCGTACCTATGCGTCGGACCCGGAACCGCTATAACCGCGTTTCCGTTGTTGCAGCGCCCGCTTCGGGCGCCCCCGAAAGGTGCCCTTGCCGCCAGTCATTCCGCATGTGAACGCCATCGGCACCGCCGTCCCGGATCATGATATCCACCACGCCTTCGTCGATTGGGCACGCGACCAGATCGCGGATCCGCGCGCGGCGAAGCTGTTCGGGCGCATGGCGGCGCGGTCGGGGATCGCGCATCGCTGGTCGGTGCTCGACCGTGCGCCTGGCGGCGGGTCGCCGATCGCCGCAGGCGGCTTCTACGCCGGCGCGCTGCCCGGCACCGCCGCGCGCATGCGGCTTTATGCCGAGGCGGCACCGGTTCTGGGACTGGCCGCGATCGCCGCGCTGGGCGAACAGGTGTCGCTCCATGACGTCAGTCACCTGGTCGTGGCGAGCTGCACCGGCTTCGTCGCGCCCGGCATCGACCAGATCATCGCCCGCGCGCTCGGCCTGCCGCCCTCGGTCGAGCGCCTGCTGATCGGCTTCATGGGGTGTTACGCCGCCGTGTCGGCGCTGCGTACGGCGCGGCACATCATCCGCTCCGAGCCCGAGGCGCGCGTGCTGGTGCTGTGCGTCGAGCTGTCGACGCTGCACTTGCAGGAAACCGGTGAGGTCGAGCCGCTGCTGGCGATGCTCCAGTTCGGTGATGGCGCCGCGGCGGCCCTGGTCACCGCCGAGGCCAGCGGGTTCGCGCTGGGCGTGCCGTTCGCCACGACGCTGGCGGATTCGGCCGATCTGATCCGCTGGGACATCACCGACACCGGCTTCGCGATGCATTTGTCGGGCGCGGTGCCCGGCCGCATCGCCGCCGCTCTGGCCGATCCCGCGGTGGCGCACACCGCGACCGGCGGCCATGCGCCCGAGGCGATCGACGCCTGGGCGGTGCATGCCGGCGGCCGCTCGATCCTCGACGCGGTCGAGCATGCATTGAAGCTCGGCCCCGAGGCGCTGGCAGCGTCGCGCGGCGTACTGGCCGATTTTGGCAACATGTCGTCGGCCACGCTGATGTTCGTGCTGGCCCGCATGCTCGCGGGTCCGCGCATCGGCGGTAGAATCGGTAGGGGCGTGGCACTGGCCTTCGGCCCCGGTCTTGCCGCCGAAGGCTTCACCTTCGCGAGCGCGTCATGACGTCACTCGCCGCCCGCGCGATCGCCGAGGAGCTGATGGACGCCGACGATCTCGACACGGCGACCTATACCGAGGTGGTCGGCGATCTCGCCATGGCCAATGTCGTGACGATGGCGGCGCGGCCGACGCTGGATTTCCTGAAGCGCGGCGCGGTGGGGATGAAGAGCTTCCGGCTGCTCGATGTCGGCTTTGGCGATGGCGACATGCTGCGGCGGATCGCCCGCTGGGCGGCGCGACGCGGGATCGAGGCCGATCTGGTCGGGGTCGACCTCAACCCGCGCAGCGAGATCGCCGCCCGGGCACATACGCCGCCGGGACTGGCGATCGAGTGGCGCACCGGCGATTATGCCGGCCTTGCCGAGCAGGGCTGGGATTTCATCATTTCCAGCCTCGTCGCGCATCACATGACGCATGCGCAGCTCGTCGCCTTTCTGCGCTTCATGGAAGGCGAAGCGGCGCGCGGCTGGCTGGTCAACGACCTGCATCGCCATCGTTTCGCGCATTGGGGCTTCCCGATCCTCGCCCGGCTGTTCCGCTGGCATCGCATCGTCCGGCTCGACGGCACGCTGTCGATCGCGCGCTCCTATCGCCCGGCGGAATGGCCGCCGATCCTGGCCGAGGCCGGGGTGGCCGCCCGAACCTATCGCGCCTTTCCCTACCGGCTATGCGTCGAACATCTGCGCTGATCGTCGGCGGCGGACCGGCCGGGCTGACCGCCGCGCTGTTGCTGGCGCGGGCGCGCATCCCGCATCTGCTGATCGAGCGCCAGGCCGAGACCGGCGACGCGCTATGCGGCGGCTTTCTCAGCTGGCGCACGCTGGCGATGCTCGACCGGCTCGGGGTGCGGGCGAGCGCGCTCAACCGCGATCATATCAGGCGCGTCAGCCTGCACCGCGGCACACATAAGGCGACCGCCGCGTTGCCGCGCCCGGGCCTCGCGGTGTCGCGCTGGCGCCTCGACACGATTCTTGCCGAGCACGCCCGCACCGCCGGCGCGGCGATCGAAAGCGGGGTGACGGCACGACGTCATGAGGATGGCGTCATCCATCTCGCCGATGGCGCGACGCTGAGCGCCGACGCGCTGTTCCTGGCCAGCGGCAAGCATGACCTGCGCGGGCTGGCGCGGCCGGCCGACGCGCGCGGCGGCGATCCGGTGCTTGGCCTGCGCACACGACTCGGGCCGGCGCCGGCGCTCGACCGCATGGTCGGCGGGGCGATCGAGTTGCATCTGTTCGATCGCGGCTATGCCGGGGTCGCGGCGCAGGAGGATGGCACGGTCAATCTGTGCATGGCGGTGCATCGCTCGCGGCTCGACCAGGCCGGTTCGCCAGAGGCGCTGCTCACTCTGCTGGGCACCGAATCGCCCCAGCTGGGCGAGCGGCTGGCCTTTCGCGCCAGCGCGGCGCCGATCGATGCCATCGCCAACGTGCCTTATGGCTGGCGCGCGCGGGCGCGGGCGGCCGGGCTGTTCCGCCTCGGCGACCAGGCCGCGGTCATCCCGTCACTGGCCGGCGAGGGCATCGGTCTGGCGCTGGAGAGCGGGGCGCGCGCCGCCGCCGCCTATCGACGCGGCGGGCGCGACGCCGCGCCGGCTTATCAAGGCGACTTTGCCGCCGCCGCCGCGCGGCCACTCGCCGTGGCGGGCATGATCCGGACAGCGGCCGAATCGCCGACGACGGCGGCGGCGCTGATGCTGCTCGCGCGGCTCGCCCCGCCACTCGTCGGACTGGCGGCGCGGCTGACCCGGGTCGATCACTCGCCGCTTGACGCGGACCTCGCCGGGCGGGAAAGCTGACCGCCATGGATCACCTGACCCTGTCCGAGAGCGAATGGCGCAAGCGCCTCAGCCCCGAAGCCTATCATGTGCTGCGCGAAGCGGGCACCGAGCCGGCCTTTTCCGGTCGCTACAACAACAATAAGGCGGATGGCGTCTACCGTTGCGGCGGCTGCGCGCTGGACCTGTTCGACAGCGCCGACAAATATGATTCGGGCTCGGGCTGGCCAAGCTTCACCCAGCCGATCGCCGCCGACCATGTCACCGAGCATAGTGACGTCAGCCATGGCATGACCCGCACCGAGGCGCGCTGCGCACGCTGCGACGGGCATCTCGGCCACGTCTTCCCCGATGGCCCGCCGCCGACCGGCCTGCGCTATTGCATGAACTCGCTGAGCCTCGATTTCCGTCCACGCGCCGTGGAGGATTGATGCAGACGCCCCGCCGCGCTTGTTTGGCGTCAGCTTAAGCCGTATTCGGCAAAGATAGCCCTATGGCAAAATCCTCCCCATCCTCCTTGCCCCTGCTGCGCTCGCTACCGCCGATCTGGCAGCGGCGGCTGTCGCTGACTGCGAAGATCTCCGCCGGGCTGGCGGTTCTCGGCCTGATTGCGCTGATCATCGCGGTGTATGTCGCCAAGGCGCAGCTGCCGAGTTTCGACGAGCTGAAGTCCTCGCCCAACGGCCAGATGATCCGCGTCCATGCCGCCGACGGCACCGTGATCGTCTCGATCGGGCCAAGCTATGGCGAATGGCTGAGCTATGACCGCATCCCCGCGGTAATGCGCGACGCGATGGTCGCGACCGAGGATCGGCGTTTCCGTTCCCATATCGGCATCGACCCGGTCGGCGTGGCGCGCGCGGTCAAGCTGGCCTTCCAGCATCATGGCGACGACAAGCGCCTGCAGGGGGCGTCGACGATCACCCAGCAGGTCGCGCGTACCGTCTTCCTGTCGAACAAATATGATTTCGGCCGCAAGTTGCGCGAGGCGGTGCTGGCGCTGGCGCTGGAACGCAAGTTCAGCAAGGACGAGATCCTCGAGCTCTATCTCAACAAGGTCTATTTCGGCGGCGGGGCCTATGGCATCGACGCGGCGAGCCGGAAATTCTTCGGCCATGGCGCCGACCATCTGACGCTGCCCGAGGCGGCGGTGATCGCCGGCCTGGTCAAGGCGCCGTCGCATTATTCGCCCAGCGCCGATATCGAAGCCGCCAAGGGCCGCGCCGGCGTGGTCATCCAGCTGATGCAGGAGACCGGCAAGATCGGCGCCGACGAGGCCGCCGCTGCCAATATCGCCGCGGTGCAGTTCACACCCGAGCCCAAGCAGAACAGCGTGCGCTATTTCACCGATTGGGCGCTGCCGCAGCTGGAGATGCTGATCGACGAGACGCAGCGGCCGCTGGAAGTGTGGACCACGCTCGACCTCAATATGCAGCGCGCCGCCGATGCCGCGGTGCGCGCCAATGCCCCGCCCGGCGCACAGGGTGCGCTGGTGTCGATCGACCGCGATGGCGCGGTGCGCGCGATGGTCGGCGGGACCGATTACGTCTCGTCGATCTACAACCGCGCGACCCAGGCGGTGCGCCAGCCGGGATCGTCGTTCAAGCTGTTCGTCTACCTTGCCGCGCTGGAGGCCGGGCACCGGCCCGAGGACAATATCGTCGACGAACCGGTGACGATCGACGGCTGGAGCCCGCGCAACGATTCGCGCCACAATAGCGGCAACGTCACGCTGCGCACCGCCTTCGCCTATTCGCTCAACACCGTGGCGGCGAAGCTCGGCCAGGAGGTTGGTTTCTCGACCGTGGCCGACATGGCGCGGCGCTTCGGCATCACCACCCCGGTCAACACCCATCCGTCGATGGTGCTCGGCACCTCCGACGTGCGGCTGATCGACATGACGCGCGCCTTTGCCAGCGTCGGCAACAAGGGCGTGGCGGTGACGCCGTACGGCATCACCAAGGTGACGACGATGGGCGAGACGATCTATGCCCAGTCGACTGACCAGAGCCATGTGCTGGTCGCGCCGCAGGTCGCCGCCGAAATGACCGACCTGCTGCAGACCGCGGTCAACACCGGCACCGGTCGCGCGGCGCAGATCGGCCGCCCGGTCGCCGGCAAGACCGGCACGACCAGCTCGAACAAGGATGGCTGGTTCCTCGGCTTCTCCTCGGGCCTCACCACCGGCGTGTGGATGGGCCGCGACGACGCCAAGCCGATCCCCGGCCTGCACGGCGGCACCGCGCCGGCGCGCGCCTTTGCCGCGTTCATGAAGCCGGCGACCGCCAACCGCCCGATCGAGCAATTCTCGACCCAGGTCACCCTGCCCGAGCTGCAACTCGACAATGAGGAGCAGAGCTATTTCGGCACGCCCGACAATGCCACCTATGTCGATGAGAACGGCAACCCGGTCGAGCCGGGCACCCAGCCGGGCGTATCGGGCGAGGACGGGCAGCAGGTCGATGCCGACGGCAATCCGCTGCCCGGCCAAAGCGAAGCACCCCCGGCCAAGCAGGACCGGCTGGACCAGGAATGGATGGACCGGGTGATCGGCCGCGATTCACCGCGCCGGCCGCCGCCGCCGCGCGACGATCGCCCCGGCCTGGCACCACCGACGCGCCCGGCCGAACGACCTCAGGATTCGCGCCCGAACCAGTGAAGCGCGGCACCGTTGCGGCGCAGCCAGGCGCGCGACTCGGCTGGATCGCGTTCGTCGAGTTCGCCGACCAGCGCGTGGAAAGCGGGTCCGTGATTCATGTGGATACGGTGCGCGACCTCATGCGCGACGGTGGCGCGGCGCACGAAGCGCGGCGCGAGGATCAGCCGCCAGCTGTAGCGGATCATGCCGTGCGATGCGCAACTGCCCCAGCGCCCGCGCGCATCGCCGATCCCGACGCCGCTGACCCGTACCCCGGCGCGCGCGGCGAAGTCGGCGGTTTCGTCGCTGAGCACGCGCAACGCCTCGCGCTTGAGCCAGGCCAGCACGCGCGCCGGCACGCGATCGGCCGGGCCGCCGACGCGCAAGCGATCGCCGATGCGCTCGACGCGGCGCGGCGCGGCCTCGACCCAGTCGATCGTCAGCATCGCGTCGTCGAACGGGACTTCGGCACCGGGCACGAACGGCCGTGGCTGGGGCAGGCGCGCGCGTTGCGCGTCGATCCAGCCCTGTTGCTGTTCGGCCCAGCGCAGCGCCTCACGTACCGAGGCGCGCGGCGGCAACGTCAGGCGGACACGGCCGCTCGCCGGATCGACCGACAATTTGGCGCGACGCGCACGGGCATGGCGGACGATGTCGAGCAGGGGCTCGCCGATTGCGGCTGCCACTAGCCCGCCCTGTAGCTTGTCGTGCTCCTGCGAAAGCAGGAGCCCAGGGTTACAGAATGCAGCGCCTGTGACCCTGGACCCCCGCTTTCGCGGGGGAACAGTTCAGATATATGCGTGAAGAACGCAGACATTCTCACAGTTCGCGATCGATCAGATGGTGTTCGAATTCGCCGGCATCGTCTTCCGAGATGGTCCAGCCGCGCACCGACTGGCCGGCGCGGTGCACGGCCTCGCGATCACCGCACACCAGATAATGCCATTCAGGGAGCGCCTCGCCGGCCGCGCGCAGGCGATAGGCGCAGGTCGAGGGCAGCCAGTCGATGGTGCGGACATTGTCGCGGCTCAGGCGCACGCACTCGCTGACATAGGCATGGCGATGGCGATAATCGGAACATTGCGCGGTGGCGCGGTCGAGCAGGCGGCACGACACATTGGTCGGCAGCAATTCGCCGGTCTCTTCATCCTCGAGCTTGTGAATGCAGCATTTGCCGCAGCCGTCGCACAAGGCCTCCCACTGCGCGCGGTCGAGCTTCTCGATCGGGGTGGTTTCCCAGAAACGCTCGCTCATTTGACCCAGCGCTTCAGTTCGGCGGCGACCGCCTCGGGGGCCTGCTCGACCGGCAGCACGGCGAGCGGCTTGCCGTCGGGATCCATCAGATAGGCCACGCTGCTATGATCCATCATATAGCCGCCATTGGGCGTCACCGCGCCTTTCTTGAAATAGACCGCATAGGCCTTTGCCACCGCAGCGATCGCCTCCGCGCTGCCGGTCAGCCCGACCATGCGCGGGTGGAAGGCGGCGGTGAAGGCCTTGAGCACCGCCGGCGTGTCGCGCGCCGGATCGACCGTGATGAAGATCGGCACGATCTTGGCGCCGGCCTTCGGGTCGGCCTGTTCGACCAGCCGCAGCGCGGCGCCGATATGCTGCGCGTCGGTCGGGCAGACATCGGGGCAGAAGGTGTAGCCGAAATAGACGATGCGATATTTGCCAGCGAAGCTGCGATCGGTGACGGTGCGGCCGTCCTGATCGACGAGCGTGAAAGGGCCGCCGATCCGCGCGCCCTGCAGCGGTGGGGGAGCGTCGGCGGGCGCCGAACAGGCGGCGGGGAGCAGCGCGAGGAGCAACAGGGCGATCGCGCGAACAATCTCGTTCATGGCGTGGCCAGCCATGATCTGATATCGCTCGCCGCGCAAGTTGATGCATGACAGGGACCCGGCCACACCATGAAATCCCGAATGTTCGGAGGCTTCGTTGCCGCCGCGATGATCGTCACCGCCGCACCTGCCGTGGCGCAGCTCGGCCAGTCGGACAGCTATCAGTTCCTGCAGGCGATCCGGGAGTCCAAGGGTGATGAGGTCACCAAGCTGCTCGACAAGCCGGGCACGGTGATCATCAACACGCGCGACCGGCAAACCGGCGAGAGCGCGCTGCACATCGTCGCCAAGCGCGGCGACACGACCTATGTCAATTACCTGCTGGCGCGCGGTGCCGATCCGAATGCGAAGGACGGCCAGGGCAACACGCCGCTGCTGGTCGCCGTGAACAGCGGCGCGAGCGGCGTGATCGACCTGCTGGTCAGGGGCGGCGCCAACGTCAATCTCGGCAATGGCAGCGGCGAGACGCCGCTGATTCGCGCCGTGCAGCGCCGTGATCTGTCGCTGGTGCGCACGCTGCTCGCCGCGAGCGCCGACCCCGACCAGCCCGACCGCATCGCCGGCCTGTCGGCGCGCGACTATGCTCACCAGGACACGCGCACGCCGGCGCTGGCCAAGGTGATCGACGAAACCCCGAAAAAGCCGCGCCGCGCCGTTGCCGGGCCGCACTTCTAACACCTCGGCCTCGTTCCGTGACGGTCAAAACCAATCGCGCGCGTCTCTAGAAAATGCCCGTTTCGGCCTCGGGGTCGATAACGCCGATCAGCCTGCGGCCGGCACGGCGCGCGAAGGCGAGCGTGGCGCGCTTGCGCGTGGTTGCGGGCAGCGGCTCACTATGCGCCTCACGCACGATCGCGGCGTCGTAACGATCGGCGATGATGACGCCGGTACGCGCCGGCAGGAATGCTGCCCCGTCGAGCGGTGAAGCGTCGAAGCCGGCCGGAATCGCCCAGTAGAAGCGGTCGCAACAAGCGAGATAATCGGTCCATTTGGCATCGCCGAGCAAGTCGGCGCGTGACACCTTGATCTCGACGATGACGATCTGCCCGCGCGAATCGATCGCCATCAGGTCGGCGCGCCGGCCGCCGTCGAGCGAGACCTCACCCATCGCGATGAGATCATGGCGCAGCAGCATGCGCGTCACGCCGCGCGCGACATCGATCGCGCAGAGCGGCGATACGGGGTCGTCCCGGCAAGAATCGGGCGGCTGCAGCACCGCACGATATTAGAACATTAAGCGAACAGGTCAAACCTGCCGTGCGAACCAGCTAGCGATAGAAGACCTGGTTGCCGATCGTCGCGATATGTTCGCGGTGCCAGCCGGGCGAGACGCGCCGGGCATGGAAGAACAAGGCGCCGGCGGCGGGGCTTTGCCAGGCATCGGCCATGACGACCCGCGCGACAGCGACGGCAGTGCGGTAATAGGCGCAATCGGCGATGTCGGGCACGCGCCCGTCGCGCACGAACGAGAATTGTCCGGGCTGGGTCACCACCGCGCAGATCGTGCGGGGAAAGCGGCCCGAGCGCGTGCGGTTGAGGATGACATCGGCGACGGCAAGCTGGCCGGTGAGCGGTTCGCCCTTGGATTCGAAATAGATCGCGCTGGCCATGCAGCTGGTTTCGCCGTCGAGCGGATCATCGAGCGATTGCGCGACCACGGCATCGGCGAGGCTGGCATAGCCGGTCCGCACGGGCTGCTCGTCGCCGCTGACAGTCCGCATGATCGCATCGAGCGCGGTCGGCGTGCCGTCAACCTGCGCGATCGCCGGCGCGGCCACCATCCCCAGGGCAAGGGCCAGGGCGGCCAGGGCAAGACGCGGTAAAAACGACATCAGGGGCACAAAAAGGCGGTTGGTGCGCGACGACGATCAACGCTGTGATCCCGCCGAACAGCCCCCCGACTGCGTCACCGATCCGGATCGCACCCGGCGCGGCGCAACGCGCTGCAACGACGGATACCGTGTGTCGGCCGCCTTAAGATTCGGTCAATCGGCGAGGATCGTTTCTGCGGCGAATCGTTCCGCTGCCGGGATGTCCAGCTCGATCACCCACAGATCCGGGTCACGCTGGCGCCGTTTGCGCCAATAGGCCGCGATCTCATCCGCGGCGGCGTCGTCGCCCGGGCCGGTGGGGAGCAGCGCCGTCTTGCCGTCCGGGCCGATGCCGCGTTCGAGCAGGCGCGGCATGACGCCGCGGTCGAGCGTCACGACCAGAATCGCCCCGGCCTGGGCATCACCGCGCGCCAGCAGGGTGGCGATGCCGCCGGCATCGTTGACGCGCCGCAGCAGTGCCGAGACCAGGACACCGCTGGGCAGCCGTGCGCTCATGCGGCGGGTCGGTATCCAGCAAGACCGGCAAGCGGGATGCGCGAGCGCATGAACGTGCCGGTGCCGCGCGCCGCCTCCTCGCCGGTGGCGTCGATCAGCCGCGCCTCGGCGACGAAGACACGGCGCTGGCCGCTGATCCAGCGCCCCTCGGCGATCACCGGGCCTTCCTTGAGCGGCTTGGTCAGCAGCAGGTTGAAGGCGGTGGTGAGCAGGAAGCGATCGGTGACCAGGCTGTTGGCGGCGTAGAAGGCCGCGTCGTCGAGCATCTTGAAATAGCTTGTGCCATGCGCCGCGCCGGCGGCGTGGAAATAACGCTCGTCGAGGGTGAAGCGGATACGCGCGATCCCCGCTTCGGGGATTTCGAGCACCGAATCGAACAGCTGGTTGATCGGCGCGGCGGCATAGAGCGACTCGAGCGCGCGAAAATGCGCCGACTCGCCGCGCTCGGCGCCACCCGTGCCGGATTCGGGTCCGGCGTCAGGCAGCGTCACGCGCGTCGTCGGCGGTGAGCAGCGCGTAGAGCGCATCCTGTGATCCCGCGCCGCGCAGCTTGGCGACCACCGTGCGGTCGCGCAGCAGGCGCGACACCCGCGCCAGCACCTTGAGATGCTCCGCGCCGGCATCGGGCGGCGAAAGCAGCATGAACACCACGTCGACCGCGACGTCATCGACCGCGGAAAAATCGATCGGCTGGGCGAGCCGCGCGAACACGCCGACCACCCGATCGAGCCCGGCCAGCTTGCCGTGCGGCGTGGCGATGCCCGCGCCGAACCCGGTCGAGCCGAGCTTCTCGCGCTCGGCGACGCATTCGGTCACCGCGGCCGGATCGAGACCATAGGCCTCGCCGGCGATCGCCCCGAGCTGCTGGAACAACGATTTCTTGTTGGCCACCGCCAGCCGTTCGATCACGGTCTGCGGCAGCAGCAGGTCACTCAAATCGATCATGATGGTCCTTGGCGGGCGCGCACGACCCGGCGCGCGCCCATAGCGTCAATTCGTCGTTCGGGGAAGATCAGGTCGCGCGGTGCGGCTCGACCCAGCCGATCGTACCGTCGCCCCGGCGATAGACCATATTATAGGCGCCCGACCCGCTGTTACGGAACATCAACGCATTGGTATTGCGCAGATCGAGCATCATCACCGCGTCGGACACGGTGGCATCGGGCACGTCGACCCGGGTTTCGGCGATGATCGGCGGGAAGTCGGCGGCTTCCTCGGTGTCGGTTTCGAGGAACACGGTATAGCCGGCATTGTCGTCGACATCCGCGCCGTTGACCGCGCCATTGCCATTGGCCGCGCCGGCCGAATGGCGATCCTTCAGCCGGCGCATATAGCGGCGCAGCTGCTTTTCGATCTTGTCGGCGGCGCCATCGAACGCGCCATGCGCCTCCATGCCGTTATTGTTCGCCTTGAGCACGAGGCCGTGCATGACATGGGCGATGATGTCGCAGGTGAAGCCCGCATCATGCGGCCCCTTGCCGAAGGTGACGGTGGCGGAGATGGCGCGCGCGAAATATTTATTGGCTATGCCTTGAAGCCGCTCCTTGACCTGGTTCTTGAGCGCGTCGCCCGTCGCGACCTGGTGGCCCGAAACCCGAATATCCATGAGCAGTCTCCATCTCGTTGACGGTCCGGAGCCTCTTGACCCTCGTCCCGCATCGGCGTCACCCGGACGCCTCGGCCCCCCATAAGGGCTTGGTAATTCCCGCAAGAAACAACGTGTGACGGGCGAGTTCGGCCTCACTCGCCGAAAATACGCGCGGCGGCCGCACCTGCGCGGCAACCGTCGGCGCGAGATCGACGACCTGCTCGACCGCTTCGGTGACCAGGCCGAGGCCGATCTGCCGCCCGCCGGTCAGCTCGACATAGACCTGCGACAGCAACTGGGCATCGAGCAAGGCGCCGTGCAGCACGCGGTGGCTGCGGTCGATGCCGTAGCGCGAGCACAGCGCATCGAGGCTGTGCTTGGCGCCGGGATGGCGTGTCCGCGCGAGCACGATGGTGTCGACCATCCGCGTCATGCAGACCTTGTCGCGCCCGCACCGCGCGAGTTCGCCGTTGAGGAAACCGAAGTCGAAGCTGGCATTGTGCGCCACCAGCGGCGCGTCGCCAAGAAATTCGAGCAGCGCGTCGACCTGCGCGGCGAACAGCGGCTTGTCGGACAGAAAGGCGTCGCTCAGCCCATGAATGCGCTGCGCCTCGGCCGGCATCGGCCGTTCGGGGTGGAAATAAGCGTGGAAGGTGCGCCCGGTCTCGACCCGGTTGACCAGCTCGAGACAGCCGATCTCGACCATCCGGTCGCCGCTCTCGAAGCTGAATCCGGTAGTCTCGGTGTCGAACACGATTTCGCGCATGAGTCGATTATCGGCATTCATGCCGTGATAGGCAAGCGATCAGCGCGATTACCGCCGCACGCGTTTCCTCAAGCGGCACATCGGTAGCGATGACGACGTCGGCACGGGCGCGTTTTTCGGCATCGGGGAGCTGCCGCGCGAGAATCGCATCGAGTTTCGACTCGCTCATCCCCGGCCGGGCGAGCACCCGCGCGCGCTGCACCTCGGGCGCGGCGGAGACGACCACGGTCTTGTCAACCGTGCGATCGCCGCCGGTCTCGAACAGCAAGGGTATGTCGAACACCACCAGCGGCGCGGCGGCGTGATCGCGCAGGAACGCGGCGCGATCCTCACCGACCGCAGGGTGCACCAGCGCCTCCAGCGCGCGGAGCGCATCCGGGTTGCGGAGCACCGCGGCGGAGAGTTTGGCGCGATCGACCCCGGCCGGTCCGGTGGTGCCGGGATGAAGCGACTCGATCGCGGCGACCAGCGGCCCGCCCGGCCCTTGCAACCGGTGTACCGCGGCATCGGCGTCGAACACCGGCACGCCGGCGTCCGCGAACATCGCCGCGACGGTCGACTTGCCCATGCCGATCGACCCGGTGAGCCCGATGATGAGCGGCTTGCCGGTCATCCGCCGAGCAGGCCGCGCAGTTCGTCGTCGCGCTCGCGCGGCGGCGCGGCGCCGAACAGCAATTCGAACGCCAGCGCGGCCTGGCCGATCAGCATCTCGAGCCCGTCGACCGTATCGAGATCGCGCGCCCGCGCCGCCGCGAGGAGCGGGGTTTCAAGCGGCGCATAGACCAGGTCGTAGACCAGCGCCTGTTCCGGCAAAGGCGACAGGTCGATGACGAGGGGGGGGTGCCCGACCATGCCGAGCGCGCTGGTGTTGACCAGCAGGCTGGCGGCCGGCAACGGCGCGCCGAGCGGCAGCGCCTGACCCTTGAGACCGAAAGTGCTGAGCAGCGCCGCCGCCTTCAGCACGTTGCGGTTGAGTATCGTCACCGGCCCCACGCCGATACTCGACAGTGCGAACAGCACAGCGCGCGCCGCGCCGCCCGCGCCGATCACCGCCACCGCCGCGCCGGCCAGGTCGAGATCGGCGATCGGCGCGTAGAATCCGCCAGCATCGGTGTTGGTGCCGATCAACGCGCCGTCCTCGGCGACCAGAGCGAGGTTGATCGCGCCGATCGTGCCGCGCACGCCGCCGCGATCCTCGACATGGTCGAGCGCGGCCTGTTTGTGCGGGATGGTGATGTTGCAACCGCGCCAGGCCGGATCGGCGCGGCGCGCGGCGAAATAGTCGCCGAGTCCCTCGGGCACGACATGGGTCGCGCGATAATCGCCCTCGATGCCCAGCGCATCGAGCCAGAAGCGGTGGATCAGCGGCGATTTGCTGTGCGCGATCGGGTCGCCGATCACCTCGGCATAGCTGAAAGTCATGACGTCAAAACCCCGCGCACACGAAGATAATCGAGCACCGGCAGCAGCGGCATGCCGAGCACGGTGAACTGGCTGCCCTCGATCCGCGCGAACAATTGCGCGCCCAGGCCTTCGATCCGGAAGCATCCCGCGCAACCGGCGATCGCCGGCCATTCGGCATCGAGATAATATTCGAGAAACGCCTCGGACAATGGCCGGACGTGGAGCACGGCGCGGTCGACATGGCGCCAAACCGGCCGGCCGCCCTCGGCGATCACCGCCGCGCTGATGATCGCGTGGCGGCCACCGGACATGGTGCGCAAATGGGTCGCGGCCTCGGCGCGATCGACCGGCTTGTCGAGGATCGTGCCGTCGGCCAGCACCATCAGCGAGTCGCTGCCGAGCGCCAGCGCGCCCGGCTCCCGCTGCGAAACGCGCAGCGCCTTCAGCTCGGCCAGCGCATCGGCGAAGTCGCGCGGCGCGACTCCCTCGGCGCGCAGCGCGGCCTTGGCGGCATCCTCGTCAACCCCGGCCGGCATGGCGTGGAACGGCACGCCGGCCGCGTCGAGCATCGCGCGACGCGAGGCGCTTTGCGAAGCGAGTACCAACCTCATGCCGTGCCCCGCCGCTCGACCACCAGCGCGATGATCGCCGCCGCGGTCTCCTCGATCGAGCGCCGCGTGACGTCGATCACCGGCCAGTCATTGTCGGCGAACATGCGCCGCGCAAAGGCCACCTCGCGCGTCACCGCCTCCTCATCGACATAGGCGGTTTCGGGCGTCTGGTTGAGCGACAACAGGCGATTGCGCCGCACCTGGATCAGCCGATCGGCGCTGGTGGTCAGCCCGACGACCAGCGGATGCACCAGGCTGAACAGCGCGCGTGGCGGCGGGCTTTCGACCACGATCGGGATATTGGCGGTCTTGTAGCCGCGATTGGCGAGATAGATCGAGGTCGGCGTCTTCGATGAGCGCGACACGCCGGCAAGCACGATATCGGCTTCTTCCCAGTCTTCCTCGCCAATGCCGTCGTCATGCGCGATGGTGAACTGGATCGCGTCGACCCGCGCGAAATAGGCGGCATCGAGCATGTGCTGGCGCCCCGGTCGCGCCTTGGCCTGCTGGCCGAGCAGGCCGGACAAGGCATCATTGACGCCGTCGAGCGGCGCCACCGCCGGCAGCCCGAGCGCACGACAGCGCTGTTCGAGCGTCGCCCGCGCCTGGCTGTTGACCAGCGTGAAGATCACCAACCCCGGATTCTGCGCGATCTCGCCCAGGATGCGCTCGAGATGCGCTTCGGTGCGAACCATCGGCCAGAAGTGGCGGATCGTCTCGACATCGTCATATTGCGCCAGCGCCGCCTTGGCGATGTTCTCCAGCGTCTCACCCGTCGAATCCGACAGGAGATGAAGGTGCAACCGCATCAGGGGGCGGCCCTTTGGGGCGGATCTGTGGACAACATCGGGATATCCGCTAGCGCAACTCCGCCGGGTCGCCAAGCGAGCCGGGTGCGGTGGAAAACCCGCACGCTGTCCACAGCCCCGCCCACAATCCGCGATATCATGAACAGTCTGTGGATAATGGGGACAGCTGCCCGATTCAGGGAGCGGGCAAGGCGCGGGCCTGTTGGCATTTCGGGGATGAACGCATAAGCCCCGCTTTGCACGCGCCAACAGCTTCTACAGCCTCTTTAGATTCTTATCTTATACAGTAGGAAGAACGACCCGAATGACCGACGCGAAGCCGCTTCTCGCCACGTTGAGGGGTGAGCGGCAAGACATCCCGCCGGTCTGGCTGATGCGGCAGGCAGGACGTTATCTCCCGGAATATCGCGCCTTGCGGGCCGAGAAGGGCGGCTTCCTCGCGCTGGTCAACGACAGCGAGGCCGCCGCCGAAGTGACGTTACAGCCGATCCGCCGGTTCGGTTTCGACGGCGCGATCCTGTTCTCCGACATCCTCATGGTCCCTCATGCGCTGGGACAGGCGCTGAGCTTCGGTGTGGGCGAGGGGCCCGCCCTGGCCCCGCCGCTGGTCGATCATGCCCTGGCGGCCCTCCAGCCCGATCTGACGCGGCTCGATCCGGTCTATGCCACCGTCGGGCGCGTCGCCGCCGCGCTGCCGCCCGGCACGACCTTTCTCGGTTTCGCCGGCAGCCCCTGGACGGTCGCGACCTATATGGTGGCGGGGCATGGCAGCAGGGATCAGGCCGAGACGCGGCGCTACGCCTATGCGGACCCGCAGGCCTTTGGCGAGATCATCGAGGCGATCGGGCGGTGCACGATCGACTATCTCTCGCGCCAGATCGAGGCGGGGGTCGAGGCGGTGCAATTGTTCGACAGCTGGTCGGGCAGCCTGTCTCCCGCGCAATTCGAGCGCTGGGTGATCGCGCCGAATGCCGCGATCGTCGCCGCGATCCATGAGCGCCACCCCGGCGTGCCGGTGATCGGTTTTCCCAAGGGCGCCGGCGAGAAATTGCCGGCCTATGCGCGCGGAACCGGTGCCGACGCGATCGGGATAGACGAGACGATCGACCCGGAATGGGCCGCGGCCCATCTGCCGGCGGGTCTCCCCGTACAGGGCAATCTCGATCCGCTGGCGCTGATCACCGGTGGCGCGACGCTCGATGCCGCGATCGACCGGGTTCTTGCCGCCTTTGCCGATCGGCCACATATCTTCAACCTCGGCCACGGCATCCTGCAGGATACGCCGATCGCGCATGTCGAGGGGTTGCTGGCGCGCGTCAGGAGCGAATGATGGGTTTTCTCGGCAATGCCTATCCCTGGGTCAAGGCGGGGCATGTCATCTTCGTGATCTTCTGGATGGCGGGGTTGTTCATGCTGCCGCGCTATCTCGTCTATCACCAGGAGGCGGCGCCGGGCTCGCCCGAGGCGGAGGCGTGGGTCGATCGCGAGGCGAAGATCCGCCGTATCATCCTGACCCCAGCGATCGCGCTGGTCTGGCTGTTCGGGCTGATGCTGGCGGTCAATATCGGCCTGACGTCAGGCGCCAGCGGGCTGGGCTGGCTGCATGCCAAACTGATGCTGGTCGTCGTCCTCAGCGGCTATCATGGCTGGGCGGTGAGCTATTCGAAGAAGCTCGCGGCGGGAAAGCCGCCTGCGCTGACCGGCAAGCAGCTGCGCATGCTCAACGAGATCCCGGCCATTCTCGTCACGCTCGTCGTCATCCTGGTGATCGTCCGGCCTTTCTAGCTTGTCGCATGGGGTCGGGCGGGGGAGCGGGCCGGTACCGCCTGGTTCAGCTCGGCTGACCACAAGACGTACCGCTTGACTTGACGAGGGCGCCGACCTACGTCGCCGGCATATCGTGATGCGCGGCCTCGTGCCCTGTCGTGATACCTTCCTCCCGCATCGTCGCGTCTTTCCTCGCCGACCGAAGCAAAACATCACCATCATCACACCCGGGAACGCCCGAAATGCATCTCAAAGACCTCAAGAAGAAGACCCCGGCTGAGCTGGTCAGCATGGCCGAGGAACTGGGCGTCGAGGGTGCATCGACGCTGCGCAAGCAGGACCTGATGTTCGCGATCCTCAAGGTCCAGGCCGAGAATGGCGAGCAGATCATGGGACTGGGCACGATCGAGGTGCTGCCCGACGGCTTCGGTTTCCTGCGCAGCCCCGAGGCGAATTATCTCGCTGGCCCCGACGACATCTACATCTCGCCCAACCAGGTCCGCAAATTCGGCCTGCGCACCGGCGATACGGTCGAGGGTGAGATTCGCGGGCCCAAGGATGGCGAACGCTATTTCGCGTTGACCAAGCTCACCGCGGTCAATTTCGACGACCCCGATGCGGTGCGCCACCGCGTCAATTTCGACAACCTTACCCCACTCTATCCGGAAGAGAAGCTGTCGCTCGATCCGGCCGATCCGACGGTCAAGGACAAGTCGGCGCGCGTCATCGACATCATCAGCCCGCAGGGCAAGGGCCAGCGCGCGCTGATCGTCGCGCCGCCGCGCGTCGGCAAGACCGTGCTGCTGCAGAACATCGCTCGCGCGATCACCGACAATCATCCCGAAGTGTTCCTGATCGTGCTGCTGATCGACGAGCGGCCCGAGGAAGTCACCGACATGCAGCGCTCTGTGAAAGGCGAGGTGATCTCCTCGACCTTCGACGAGCCGGCGCAGCGCCACGTCCAGGTCGCCGAGATGGTGATCGAAAAGGCCAAGCGGCTGGTCGAGCACAAGAAGGACGTGGTGATCCTGCTCGACTCGATCACCCGCCTCGGCCGCGCCTACAACACCGTGGTGCCGAGCTCGGGCAAGGTGCTGACCGGCGGTGTCGACGCCAATGCGCTGCAGCGCCCGAAGCGCTTCTTCGGTGCGGCGCGCAACATCGAGGAAGGCGGTTCGCTGTCGATCATCGCCACCGCGCTGATCGATACCGGCAGCCGCATGGACGAGGTGATCTTCGAGGAATTCAAGGGCACCGGTAACTCGGAAATCGTGCTCGACCGCAAGGTCGCCGACAAGCGCATCTTCCCGGCGCTCGACGTCGGCAAGTCGGGCACGCGCAAGGAAGAGCTGCTGGTCGACAAGGCCAAGCTGTCCAAAATGTGGGTGCTGCGCCGCATCCTCATGCAGATGGGCACGATCGACGCGATGGAGTTCCTGCTCGACAAGATGAAGGACTCGAAGACCAATGAGGACTTCTTCGACTCGATGAACCAATAGGCGATGGTGCTGGAGCTTGCCGAACTCCCGGTCAGGGTGGGCGAGGGCGAGCGGTTCGAGGCGGCGTTCGCCGAGGCAAAGGCGCTGATCGCCGCCGCGCCGGGGTTTCGTTCGATCGCCTTGCGGCGACCGATCGTGCCGGGTGGCCATTATCTCCTGCTGGTCGAATGGGACAGCGTCGCGCACCATCGTGACGGTTTTCGCAAATCAGCCGATTATGCGCGCTGGTCGGCCTTGCTTCACGGCTTTTATGATCCGATGCCGGTGATCGGCTATTTCGCGGAGGATATCGCGTGTTCGATCTGAGCGACGTGTTCACCGCCGCCGGCCTTGCCACGCTGGGTCAGGTGATCCTGATCGACCTGATCTTTTCCGGCGACAATGCGATGGTGCTCGGCACGCTTGCCGCCGGGTTGCCGGCGGACCAGCGCAAAAGAGTACTCGGGCTCGGCGTCGTCATGGCGATGGTCTGCCTGATCGGCTTCGCGCTGGTGGCGACGCAATTGCTGCATGTCGTCGGCCTGCTACTCGCCGGTGGCTTGTTGCTGCTCTGGGTGGCGTGGAAGCTGTACCGCGAGATCAGGGGCAAGCGTCCGCCGCCGGTGTTCGACGATCCCTCAACCCCGGAAATCGAAGGCAGAAAGCCCAAGACCTTCGGGCAGGCGGCATTCCAGGTCGCGGTCACCAATCTGTCGATGAGTCTGGACAATGTGCTGGCCGTGGCCGGCGCCGCGCGCGAACACCCGGCCGTGCTGTTTTTCGGCCTTGCCTTGTCCGTGACGATGATGGCGGTCGCGGCCAATTATATCGCGCGGATCATCGAGCGCTATCACTGGATCGCCTATATCGGCCTGGTGGTGATCCTCTATGTCGCCGGCTCGATGATCTATCATGGCTGGTCCGATCACGAGATCGGGGTCGGGCATTTGTTCGCCTGACGCGATGGGGTTCGATCAGCCGAGATTTTCGAGAAAAAACGCCGCCGTGCGCTGATCGGCCAGCGTTGCGCCCGCCTCGTTGCGGCGCTGGCCGAATTCGGTGGCGAAGCCATGGTCGAGCCCGGGATAATCGAACAAGGTCACCTTGGGGTGGTCGTCGAGCCCTTCGTGCATGCGCTGCTGGGCGGCCTTGTCGACGAAATGATCCTCTTCGGGAATGTGCAGCAGCACCGGGCGGGAGAGGGCGTGCTTCTCGCCGAGCAGGCCATCGATGCCGACCCCGTAATAGCCGACGCTGGCATCGACATCGGTGCGCGCGGCGGTCATGAACGCTAGGCGTCCGCCGAGGCAATAGCCGACCGCGCCGACCTTGCCGCCTTCGCCCAGCCTGGCGCGTGCCGCGCGGATCGTTGCCTCGATATCGGCCACGCCCTTGTCCTGGTCGAACTTGCCCATCAGGGCGAGGGCGCGCTGGAACTGGTCGGGAATGTCCGGGTCGAGCTCGACCCCCGGCTCGATGCGCCAGAACAGGTCGGGCGCGATCGCCAGGTAACCGGCTTCGGCCCACAGGTCGCAACGCCGACGCATGCCGGTATTCACGCCGAAAATCTCCTGGATGACGACGATCGCCGCGCGTGGGGTGCCGGCCGGTTCGGCGACATAGGCCGCGAATCCGCCGCTATGATCGAACGTCTCGATGGTGATGGTCATGTGGCACTCTCCGAACGGTGGTCGCTCGTCATCGCCCGAAATGCGCAACATGCTGATGGGCGTTGCGATAAGGGCGGTGTCTCGCGCATACAGGGTATCAGTCTAGGCAGCGGCGCTGGCCCGCTCAAGCGGAGACACGCGCGATGAAGATCAATGTCGAGGTTGACTGCACCCCGGAAGAGGCCCGCCGTTTCATGGGCCTGCCCGACCTGACCCCGCTGCATGAGAAATATGTCGCGTCGCTCACCAGCGCGATGGACGGCATTGCGCCAACGGAAGCCATTGAAAACATAATGAAAAACTGGGCCCCGATGAGCGGAGCGGGCTTCGACCTGTGGCGCAAGATGTTTGAATCGCCCGGAAAATAGCCTTGGAGACGATCTTCGCGGTGTCCAGCGGGGCGCCGCCGGCGGCGATAGCGATCATCCGCATCAGCGGCCCCGCGGCCTTCGCGGCGAGCGCGGCGCTGGCCGGGCCCGTGCCGCCGGCGCGTCATGCCGCGCTGCGCCTCTTGCGCGATGCCGCCGGCGCCGTGCTCGATCGCGCGTTGCTGCTGGCCTTTCCAGCACCGCACAGCGCGACCGGCGAGGACGTGGTCGAACTGCATGTCCATGGCGGTCGCGCGGTGATTCGGGCGGTCGAGGCGGCGTTGGCCGCGCAGCCGGGCTTGCGCGCGGCCGAGCCTGGAGAATTCACGCGCCGCGCGCTGTTGTCCGGCCGCATCGACCTGACCGAGGCGGAAGGGCTGGGCGACCTGCTCTCGGCCGAAACCGAGTCGCAGCGCCGCGCCGCGGTGATGCTGGTGGAGGGCGGGTTGCGCCGCCAGGCCGAGGACTGGACCGACAGGGTGATCGCGCTTGCGGCCGGCGTCGAGGCGGCGATCGATTTTTCGGATGAAGACGATGTGCCGCCGGCGCACATCGCGGCGATCGCTTCGGGCGCGGCGACCATAGCGGCGGAGATGGCGGCGATGCTGGCGACGCCGCCGGTCGAGCGCTTGCGCGATGGATTGCGCGTGGTGATCGCGGGGCCGCCCAACAGCGGCAAGTCCACGCTGCTCAATGCGATGGCCGAACGTGAGGCGGCGATCGTCTCGCCGATTTCGGGCACGACGCGCGACCGCATCGAGGTGCCGATCGCGCGCGATGGCATCGCCTATGTCTTCACCGATACCGCCGGGCTGGCCGAGGCGACCGACGACCCGATCGAACGCATCGGCATCGAGCGCGCCGCCGCGGCGATGAGCGCCGCCGACATCCTGCTCTGGCTCGGCGACGCGGCGGCGCCCGACGGCGCAATCTGGATTCATGCGCGCGCCGACCTTCCCGCGCGCGCTGTTGCACCGGCGGGTTGCGACGTGGCGCTCTCCGCGCGGGACGGCAGCGGCCTGGCCGTGCTGTGGGCGCTGATCGGCGCACGCGCCGCGGCGTTGTTGCCGCCGGCTGATGCGGTCGCGCTCAACCAGCGCCAGCGGCAGTTGATAGACGAGGCGCGCGGCTGGCTGGCGCGCGCGGGCGGTGAGGGGGACACGCTGCTGGTTGCCGAACAACTCCGTCTCGCCATGCGCGCGTTGCACCGGCTGACCGGGCGAAGCGATGTCGAGGCGATGCTCGACGCGCTGTTCGCACGCTTCTGCATCGGCAAGTGACGTGTTCCACGTGGAACAGTTTTGACAGGCGGGTCCGCCGCGCATAGCGGCAGGGCATGGATTACGCTGTCATCGTGGTCGGCGGTGGACACGCCGGAACCGAAGCGGCTGCGGCCGCGGCGCGGCTCGGCGCACGCGTTGCGCTGGTCAGCTTCGATCCCGCGCGGATTGGCGCGATGTCGTGCAATCCGGCGATTGGCGGGGTGGGCAAGGGGCACCTCGTCCGCGAGGTCGACGCCTTTGGCGGGCTGATCGCGCAGGCGGCCGATGCCGCCGGCATCCATTACCGCATGCTCAACCGCAGCAAGGGAACGGCAGTCCAAGGGCCGCGCGTGCAGGCCGATCGGTCGCGTTATGCCGCAGCGATCCAGCAGATGCTCGCCGCCCAACCGGGTCTGACCGTCGTCGCCGGCGAAGTCGCCGCGCTGGTGCTGCGCGATGGCCGCGCCGCGGGCGTGGCGCTTGGTGACGGTCGGACGATCGATGCGCGCGCGGTGGTGCTGGCGACCGGCACGTTCCTGGGCGCGCGGATGTTCCGCGGCGAGGAGCGCGAAGAGGGCGGGCGGATCGGCGAGCGCGCCGCGACCGCGCTGGCGCGCCAGCTATACGATGCGCGGCTGCCGATGGCGCGGCTCAAGACCGGGACGCCGCCGCGACTTGACGGTCGGACGATCGACTGGGCGCGGCTCGACGAGCAGCCCAGCGATGCTGACATCTGGACCATGTCGCCGGTCGGCGCGGGCCGGGTGCTGCCGCAATTATTCTGCGCGATCACCCGCACCACCGAGGAGACGCATGCGATCATCCGCGCGTCGCTCGACCGCTCGCCGCTGTTCGGTGGCGACATTCAGGGGCGGGGACCGCGCTATTGCCCGTCGATCGAGGACAAGATTCACCGCTTCGGCGACCGCGACGGTCACCAGATCTTTCTCGAGCCCGAGGGGCTCGAAGATCCGCTGATCTATCCCAACGGCATCTCCACCTCGCTGCCGGTCGATGTCCAGGCGGCGATGATCCGTTCGATTCCCGGCCTTGAGCGGACCGTCATCGCCGTTCCGGGCTATGCGGTGGAATATGACCATATCGATCCGCGCGCGCTCGATCCGACATTGGAGGTGCGCGCGTTGCGCGGGCTTTATTGCTGCGGCCAGATCAACGGCACGACCGGCTATGAGGAAGCGGCGGGGCAGGGGCTGCTGGCCGGGCTGAACGCGGCGGCGGCGGCGCTGGGCGTGAAGCCGATCGTGCTCGACCGGGCGAGCAGCTATCTCGGCGTGATGATCGACGACCTGGTGTTGCAGGGGATCACCGAGCCTTATCGCATGCTCACCGCCCGCGCCGAATATCGCCTCAGGCTGCGCGCCGACAATGCCGAGACGCGATTGAGCCCGCTCGCGGCGGCGCTCGGTTGCCTCGATGATGCGCGCCGCGCGCGGCAGCTCGCGCGCGCGGCGCATCGCGCGGCAATGACCGAGATGCTCGAGCGGCCGGTCGCCGGTCGCGAGCTTGCGGCGCGCGGCGCGACGGACGTCGCCGTTACCGAGCGACGCAGCGGCGGCGAATGGCTGCGCGTATCCGGCGTGACGGCGGCGCACGTGCTCGGGGAGGGCATCACCGCCTTCGACCCGAGCCTGGTCGCCGAGATGGTCGAGGACGCGCGTTACGCCCCTTATCTCGAGCGCCAGGAGAGCGAGGTCAGCGGCCTGCGTGCCAATGACGGAATCGCCCTGCCGGCGACGCTCGACTTCGCGGCGATCCCCGGCCTGTCGAGCGAGATGGTCGAGCGGCTCTGTGCCGCGGCGCCGGCCACGCTGGGCGCCGCATCGCGGATTCGCGGCGTCACGCCAGCGGCGCTGACCGCGATTCTGCTGCACGCGCAACGGCGCGCCGCGTGACCGAGGATGAGGCGAAGCAATGGATCGCGCAACGCCACGGCGCCGGTGGCGTCGAGGCGATGGCGCGCCTGGTGGCGCTGGTGCGCGACGAGGCGACTCGCCAGAACCTCATCGCGCCCTCGACGTTGGACCAGATCTGGGCGCGGCACATCGTCGATTCGGCGCAACTCATTCCGCTGGGCGATGCCTGTCCCGGCGACTGGGTCGATATCGGCACCGGTGCAGGCTTTCCGGGGCTGGTGATCGCCGCGCTGACCGACCGGCCAATATGGCTGGTCGAACCACGCAAGCGCCGGGCGGACTTTCTCGCGGCGTGTAGCGAGGTGCTGGGCGTGGCACCGCGCACGACCGTCGTCACCGGGAAGGTCGAGCGGGTCGACGTCCCGGCGGCCGTCATTTCTGCCCGTGCAGTGGCTTCGCTGGGAGAATTACTGGACGCGGCGGTGCAGTGTTCCACGTGGAACACGCTTTGGCTGCTACCAAAAGGCCGCAGCGCGCGCGAAGAGATAGCCAGCGCGCGTCAGTCATGGCATGGTGTGTTTCACGTGGAACGCAGCGTTACCGATCCGGAATCGCTGATCGTCATCGCCAAAGAGGTAACGCGTCGATGAATGTCATCGCGGTCGCAAATCAGAAAGGTGGCGTCGGCAAGACCACCACGGCGATCAATCTCGGTACGGCGCTTGCCGCGACCGGTCACCGCACCTTGCTGATCGACCTCGATCCCCAAGGCAACGCCTCGACCGGCCTCGGCATCACCCGCGCCGAGCGCGTCAAGTCGAGTTACGACGTGCTGATCGGCGACGTGCCGATCGCCGACGCGGTGCTGCCGACCTGCGTGCCCAAGCTGTCGATCGTGCCGGCGACGGTCGATCTGTCGGGTGCCGAGATCGAACTGGTCGCGTTCGAAGAGCGCACCCACCGGCTGCAACGCGCGCTCGACCAGGTCGAGGACCGCTGGGACATCGTGCTGATCGATTGCCCGCCATCGCTTGGGCTGTTGACGCTCAACGCGATGGTCGCCGCCAATTCGCTGCTCGTGCCGCTGCAATGCGAATTCTTCGCGCTGGAAGGGTTGAGCCAGCTGCTCACCACCGTCGAGCTGATCCGCGAGCGGTTCAACCCGGGCCTCACCATCCTCGGCGTCGCGCTGACCATGCACGATCGCCGCAACCGCCTGACCGAGCAGGTTTCCGCCGATGTCCGCGCGGTGCTCGGCCGCGTGGTGTTCGATACCGTGATTCCGCGCAACGTCCGCCTGTCGGAAGCGCCGAGCCATGGCGTGCCGGCGCTGATCTATGATTATCGCTGCGCCGGTTCCGAGGCCTATATCGGGCTGGCGCGCGAACTGATCGGCCGGCTGTCCCTCGCCAAAGAACCCGCGAAGGCCGCATGACCGAACCAACCGTGCCCGATTCGACACCGATAGCCCGACCCAAGCCGCGATCAGGGCTGGGCCGCGGGCTCACCGCGCTGATGGGCGATGTCGCGCGCGAGGAGCCGATCACGGGCGCCGAAATGTCGCCCGGCGTCAGGACGTTGCCGGTCGGCTCGCTCATCCCGCATCCCGGCCAACCGCGCCGCTATTTCAACGATGCCGCGCTCGACGAGCTGGCGGCGTCGATCGCGGCGCGCGGTCTGATCCAGCCGATCGTCGTGCGGCCGCACGGCAAGGGCTATCAGATCGTCGCCGGGGAGCGCCGCTGGCGCGCCGCGCAGCGGGCGCGCCTGCACGAAGTCCCGGTGATCGTGCGCGATTTCGACGATGCCGCGGCGCTCGAAGTGGCGCTGGTCGAGAATATCCAGCGCCAGGATCTCAACGCGATCGAAGAGGCGGAGGCCTATCACCGGCTGATCGACGATTTCGGCCACACCCAGGATGCGCTGGGCAAGCTGGTCCACAAGTCGCGCAGCCACATCGCCAATCTGCTGCGCCTGCTCGAACTGCCCAAATCGGTGCAGGACAAGGTGATCGAGGGCACGCTGACCATGGGGCACGCCCGGGCGTTGATCGGCGCGCCCGACGTGGAGAATCTCGCCGACCAGGTCGTTTCGCGCGGCCTGTCGGTGCGCGATACCGAGCGCCTCGCGCGCAACGCCAAGCCCGATACGCGCAGCCGCAGCGGGGAGGGCGGTCGCGACGCCGACCTCGCCGCGCTCGAGCACCAGCTCGGCGATCTGCTCGGCCTGTCGGTGCGCATCACCCACGGCCCCAAGGGCGGCTCGCTGACGCTGAATTACTCGACGCTCGATCAGCTCGACATGGTCTGCCAGCGGCTGAGCGGCGAGCGCATCTGACTGTTTAATTTTGATTTGTTCGCGCAGAGGCGCGAAGGCGCAGAGATGTCAGGTGCGTGGCGATCGTTCGCGCGATAGCGCAATCGTCGCTACCTGCCACGGATCAGAGATTTGCGCTGACGCGCGTCGAGGCCCGCAGGCGAAACATCTCTGCGCCTCTGCGTCTCTGCGCGAACAAATTTCCTTCTTCGGGACTCAGCGCTGCCGCGCCGCCATTCGGGCGATGGTGACGATCGCGGCATTGGCGATCACGCCGCCGGCATTGTTGGAGGCCATGATCGCGCGTTCGGCCTCGCGCGCCCGGTCGATCGCGTCAGCGATGCGCGGCGCCTGCCAGATGCGTAACGCGGCGCCCATCGCAGCGCGCTCACGAAAGAACACCTTTTCAATGACTTGCGTAGGATTGGCGCCAGAGTCGATTTCGCCGCGCAGGTCGGCCAGCGTCATCAGGCGGCGGACCAGCTGGCGCAGCACCGGGACCGGCGACATGCCCGCTTCGTCGAGCCGGGCGAGTTCGTCGGCCAGCGCATCGGGGCGACCGTCGATCGCGGCGTCGATCGCGCGGCCCATCTCGCTGTCGCCCAGGTCGGCGCCGAGTAGGTCGACCGCCTCATCGTCGAGCGATTTGGGTCGCTCGGGCGCGGCGTCGAGATACAGCGCCAGCTTCTCGATCTCGCGCGTCATTACCGCGCGGTCGCCGGCGCTGGCCTGGGCGATGCGGATCGCGCTGTCGCCGGTGGTGCGCAGGCCATGCTCGCGCGCGATCGCGGTGACCAGCCGCTCGGCATCGCCGCCTTCGGGCAGATAACAGGCCAGCACCATCGCGCGCGGCGAGCCGAGCGCCAGCTTGACGACGCGCGCGGTGCCCTTGAGGTTGGGCGCGATCACCACCACCGGATTGCCGGCCTGTTCGGCGCCGAGCAGCAAGGTCAGCGCGTCGAGGCATTCCTCGCCCGCACCGGTGACGCGGATGTGGCGCTTGCCGCCGAACAGCGAGAGCGACGCCGCCTCGTCGGCGAGCCGGCCGGGGTCGCCGCGCAAGGTCGATGATTCGAGGTCGATGCGCTCGGCGTCGGGGCCCATCACGCGGGCGAGGCGTGCGGCATATTCCTGCGCGCCGGATTCGTCGGGGCCGTACAGCAAATACAGCCGGATCTCGGCGTTGGCCGCGTCGATCGCCGCGCGGAGCTGGTTGGCGTTGGCCTTCACCGCGCGGCGGGCGGCGTCCGGTCCGCATAGAGTGCGACGCGCGAGACGATCTGGTCGGCGACGATGCCCGACAGCCGTTCGAGGGCGCTGGTTTCGGCCGCGATCGTGGCATATTCGGAGCCGACCACATCGATCCCGGCATCCGATCCGGCGGTTGCGTCGAGCAATGTGGTACCGTGCGCCAGCTCGATCAGCTGGTAGCGGGCGCGTAGGCTGCGGCGCTCGCGCGTCACGGTGTTGTCGCGGCGCACGCCGAGCCCGGTGATCTGGTCGTCGAGTTTGACCACCAGTTGATATTGCGCCTGGCCTGTCGCGCCGAGGCGGTCACGCAAGGCGTTGCTCATCAGCCAGCCGGCCTTGCCCTCGATCGGCGCGACCTCGACCAGTGCCAGCGTCGTGGCGACCTTGCCGCCCGAGCCGCCGCCATAAAGCGGCCTGAGGCCACAGCCGGACAGCGCCAAAGCGAGGGCCAGCGGCGCGGCGAGCGAGGCGGCGAGACGCGTCATGCGACGAGATTCACCAGCCGGTCGGGCACGACGATCACCTTGCGCGGCGCCTTGCCCTCGAGGATGCGTACGACCTTGTCGGAAGCCATCGCCGCCGCCTCGATTTCCTCGCGCGGCAGGCCCTTGGCCATGGTCAGCGTGTCGCGCAGCTTGCCATTGACCTGGATCGCGATCGTCACCTCGTCCTCGACCAGCAAGGCGGGGTCGACCGCCGGCCAGGCGGCGTCGGCGATCAGGCCTTCGCCGCCATTCGCCGCCCAGGCCTCTTCGGCGAGATGTGGCGCCATTGGCGCGACGAGACGCATCAGCGTGCGGATCGCGGTGGTGCGCGACGCCGAAGCCTCGGCGCGCTCGATCGCATTGACCAGCTCGAACAGCTTGGCGACCGCCTTGTTGAACGACAGCGCCTCGATATCGACGGCGATGCCGGCGATCATCTGGTGCAGCTTGCGGTCGAGCGCGCTATCCTGCCCCTGGCCCTCCTCGATCCCGTCGAACAGCCGCCACAGCCGCTGGATGAAGCGCCAGCAGCCTTCGATGCCGGCCTCGCTCCACGGCAGGTCGCGCTCGGGCGGGCTGTCGGAGAGCATGAACCAGCGCACCGCGTCGGCGCCGTACTGGTCGACGATCGGCTCGGGATCGACGGTATTCTTCTTCGACTTGGACATCTTCTCGACACGGCCGACCTGAACCGGCTGGCCCGTCGCGATCTCCTTGCCGTCGCGCACCGCCTCGGGCGAGAGCCACACGCCCTCCGCCGATTTGTAGGTCTCGTGCGTCACCATCCCTTGCGTGAACAGCCCGGCGAACGGCTCGGCCACGTCGATCATGCCGATATGCTTGAGCGCGCGCGTCCAGAAGCGCGCATAGAGCAGGTGCAGGATCGCATGCTCCACGCCGCCGATATATTGCTGCACCGGCAGCCACTTTTCGGCCGTCGCCCGGTCGAACGGCTTGTCGCCCGGCTGGCTGGCGAAGCGGATGAAATACCAGGACGAATCGACGAAGGTGTCGAGCGTGTCGGTCTCGCGCCGCGCAGCACCGCCGCAGCTTGGGCAGGCGACATTTTTCCAAGTCGGATGGCGGTCGAGCGGGTTGCCGGGGATGTCGAAGCTGACATCCTCGGGCAGCACCACCGGCAGCTGGTCGCGCGGCACCGGCACCGCGCCGCACGCATCGCAATGGATGATCGGGATCGGCGTGCCCCAGTAACGCTGGCGGCTGACGCCCCAGTCGCGCAGCCGGAACACGGTTGATCCGGTGCCCCAACCATCTTCCTCGGCGCGGCGAATCACCGCGCGCTTGGCGTCCTCGACGTCCATCCCGTCGAGGAAATGCGAATTCACCAGCGTGCCGGGGCCGGTATAGGCCTCATCGCCGGTAAAGAGCGGGTCGGTCTCCTCGCCATCGGACACCACGCGACGCACCGTCAGGCCATATTTGCGCGCGAAATCCATGTCGCGCTGGTCGTGCGCCGGCACCCCGAATACCGCGCCGGTGCCATAATCCATGAGCACGAAATTGGCGATGTAGAGCGGCAATTGTATCGTAGAATCAAACGGATGTTGCGTCGTGACGCCAGTATCGAAGCCCAGCTTTTCCTGCGTCTCGATCTCCGCCGCGGTGGTCCCGCCCTGGCGGCAACGCTCGATGAACGCGGCGACCTCTGGCTTCTCGGCGGCCAGCGCCTGCGCGATCGGATGGTCCGCCGCGACCGCGACGAAGCTCGCGCCGAAGATCGTGTCGGGGCGCGTCGTGAACACCGTGACGTCGCCGCCATCGGAGAGGGCAAAGCGGAAGGTCAGGCCCTGGCTCTTGCCGATCCAGTTCTCCTGCATCAGCTTGACCTTGTCCGGCCAGTGCTCGAGCCCCTCCAGCCCGGCGAGCAGCTCGTCGGCGAAATCGGTGATCTTGAGGAACCACTGGCTCAGCTTGCGCCGCTCGACCAGCGCGCCGGAACGCCAGCCGCGCCCGTCGATCACCTGTTCGTTGGCCAGCACGGTCATGTCGACCGGATCCCAGTTGACCGAGCTTTCCTTGCGATAGACCAGCCCATGGCTGAACAGGTCGAGGAACAGCGCCTGTTCGTGGCCGTAATAATCTGGCTCGCAGGTCGCCAGTTCGCGCGTCCAGTCGAGCGCGAAGCCCAGCCGCTTCAATTGCGCCTTCATCGTCGCGATGTTGGCGCGGGTCCAGCCGCCCGGATGGACGCCCTTCTCCATCGCGGCATTCTCGGCGGGCATGCCGAACGCATCCCATCCCATGGGATGGAGCACCTCATGTCCGGTCATCCGGCGATAGCGCGCCAGCACGTCGCCCATGGTGTAGTTGCGGACATGGCCCATGTGAATCCGCCCCGAAGGGTAGGGAAACATCTCGAGCACATAGCTGCGCGGCTTGGGCGAATCGTCGCGCGCGGCGAAGGTGCGGCGCTCGTCCCACACCGCCTGCCATGCCGCGTCCGCCTTCAGCGCATTGAAGCGTGACGCCATGAGGGGGAAAACCTAGTTGCTGCTGACGGCGGCGCGGCGCAGATCGCGCGCCTTGGTCAGGATGATGTCTTCCAGCTTCTGCACCGTCGATGCCTGGACCGGGGCCGCGACCCACTGGCCGCCCTGGTTGACCTCGCGCAGCGCCGCGACGCGCAGCGCGTCGGCGCGCAGATCCTGGTCGAGGATCGTCACGGTGACCTTGAGTCGCTCGGTCGGGGCCGAGGGATTCACATACCAGTCGGTGACGATCACGCCGCCGTTCGAATCGGTCTGCAGCAGCGGCATGAAGCCCAGCGTGTCGAGGCTGGCGCGCCACAGATAGGAATTCACGCCGATCGTGGTGACCTTCGACGCGGCGAGATCGGCCCGCGCGTTGCCCCGGTGATGGGCGCAGGCGGCGAGGGGGACGAGCGAAACCACGATCGCGGTGCGCAACAGGCGGTTCATCGGCGGGTTCCTGGTGATTTTCATGGGTGTCGTGCCTCTATAGATCGTCTCGCGCCCGCCGCAAGCGCGGCGCACATCTGCGGAGTCTGTGTGTCTCGTGCAACACATCACGGAAAATGAGTCTTCACAGTGGCAAGCGGGCATTGAATCGTGATAGGCGGTTTCTGACATAGGTGCGGAGAGCACCATAAGGGGTCGATGCCGTGCGTTCTGTCGGGTTGCTGTCGGGGATTGCGTTGGGGGTGCTTGTCGCCGCCGGCGTCGCCGTGGCCCCCGCGATCGGCGCGCCCGAGAAATCCGCCGCCCGCGCCCCCAGGATCGAATCGGCCGAGCCGTTCCGTGGTTTCGGCACCTTCACGCCCGCCGCGGCCGACCCGCGACTCGCCGCGGTCTTCGCGCGGGGCGGAGTCGATACGAGCGGCTTCACCTTCACCCCGTCCGATTCGCGCCACGGCAATGCCCGCGCGGTGACGGTGGCGGTGCGCGCCCGCTCGACGCGGACCGCGCTGGCGGCCGAGCGCGCCGGGACGGCTTCGGCCGCGCCCGCCACGGTCAGCCTGACGCCGGTTGCCTATAGCCTCGGCGTTGCCGTCGGCTGGCGCCGCTTCGCCTTGTCGGGTGACGTGACCAAGGTCGATCTCGCCGGCGCCCCGGGCAGTCGCGAGGCGATGGACGTCGGCGTCAGCTATACCGGCAAGCGCCTCAGCGGCCAGGTTCGCGCCGCGACCGACCGTCCGCTCGCCGGCACGCCGCGCCTGATCGAGCAGGGTCCGGTCTATTCGGTCGATGCCGCCGCGTCCTACCGCCTGACCCACAATCTCGATGTGACGGCGGGCGTGCGCTACAAGAGCGAGCGCGACCGGCTGCAGAAACTGGCCGACGATCGCCGCGACAGCCAGTCGGTCTATGTCGGGACGGCGTTCCGCTTCTGATCAGGCTTGCGGTGCCGCCCAGGCATCGATCCCCGCCCAGCCATGAAAGCCCAGCGCCCTTAGCCGCCTGAAGCGCCGCGCGTTCATGCCACCAAGCGCGATCGCCGGCAGCCCGATCTGTCGCGCGATCGCCGCCGCGCGCAATGGCCCCAGCGCCGCGGCACCGGGATGCGAGCGGGTGGCGAACAACGGCGAGACGAACACCGCGTCGACGCCGCGCCGCCGCGCCGCGTTTGCCTCGCGCAGCGAATGGACCGCGGCGCTGCGCCATCCCGGGCCCGACCCGTTATGCACGCCCTGTTCGCCGGGGAACCGCGTCGCGCCAGCCCGAAGCAGCACCAGGCCGCGTCGTCGCGCCAGCTTGCCGATGCGCGCGAACAGCGCGCGGCGTATCGCCGGCTCGGTGGCGTAATGTCGAAAGACGATTCCCGCGCCGCGCGGCAAGGCCAGGATCGCCGGCCACAGCGCCGCGCCCAATCGCTCGTCGGTCATCAGCCAGACCGTCGGAAGCGCGTCGGCACGGCGGATGGGCTGGCGGCGGAGCACGCCGCTGCTATAGCGCGGCCAATGTCCGCCGACGACCCCCACAGCCCCGCCCTCGACCGCCTCGCCGCCGTTCACGACCGCATCGCCAAAGCGGAGCGTCTCGCGCGCGGCACGGCCGGCGGCACCACGCTGATCGCCATCTCGAAAACCCGGCCGGTCGAGGCGATCGCCCCCCTGATCGCCGCCGGCCAGCGCGTGTTCGGCGAGAATCGCGTGCAGGAGGCGGAAGGCAAATGGCCCGCGCTGCGCGAGGCGCACGGTGACATCGCGCTGCATCTGGTCGGCCAGCTCCAGTCGAACAAGGCCGAGGAAGCCGTCGCGCTGTTCGATGCGATCCATTCGCTCGACCGCGCCAGCCTGGTCGCGGCGCTGGCCCGCGCGATGGACCGCAGCGGGCGCCGCCCGGCCTGCTTCGTCCAGGTCAATCTCGCCGAGGAGCCGCAAAAGGGCGGCTGCACGGTCGATGATCTGCCCGGCCTGCTCGCCGAGGCGCGCGCGGCGGACATCCCCGTCGCCGGCCTGATGACCGTTCCGCCGGCCGACCTCGAGGCGGCACCATGGTTCGCCCTGCTCGCCAAGCTGGCGCGCGATCATGGTCTGACCGGGCTCAGCATGGGCATGTCGGGCGATTACGAAACCGCGGTGACGCTGGGTGCGACCCATGTGCGGGTCGGCACCGCGCTGTTCGGGGCGCGGACATGAGGTTCGATGGGCTGATCTTCGACTTCGATGGCGTGCTGCTGGAGAGCGAATATGCCGGCAATCGCCACATTGCCGACTATCTGACGTCAAGGGGCCATCCGACCACGCCGGAGGAATCGATGGCGCAGTTCATGGGCCTTGCCGGCCATGATTTCATCGCTGCGATCGAGCGCTGGATCGGCCGGGCCATCCCCGATGACTTCCACGCCGAGCGCCAGATCGAGGATCGCCGCGCGCTCGCCGAGGGCCTCGACGCGGTCGCCGGCGCGGTGGCGTTCGTGCGCGCCCTGCCGCCATCGCTGCCGCGCGCCATCGCCTCGTCGAGTTCGACCGAATGGATCGCGCGTCACCTCGACCATCTCGGCATCCGCGACGCCTTTGGCGACAAGATCTTTTCCGGCCGCGAGCATGTCGAGCGCGGCAAGCCGGCGCCCGACCTCTATCTCCATGCCGCGCGTGCGATCGGCGTGGACATCGCGCGTGCCGCGATCATCGAGGATTCACCGGTCGGCGCGACCGGCGCGGTCGCCTCGGGCGCGCATGTCATCGGTTTCGTCGGCGGCAGCCATTGCGGCCCCGATCATGCCGAACGCCTGCGCGCGATCGGCGTGCACGATATCGCGACGACCTTCGATGAAGTGGCGGCGCTACTCGACTGAGCGTGTCGACGGGCCGCGACTCGCTTCACTTTTCTGGTGACCGATCCATTATTCTGCTGACCCGTGCCCGCGCCGGGCGTGGGTCGCGCTCTTTCTCATCGTCGGGACACAGGCATCCGCTGGTCGTTGGAATCATGGCGATCATCGCCGTGCGCGCGAAAGGTATAGTCAAGAAAAAGCGACCAATATTCGCATAATGGGTCAAGCAAAGGGCAGGTCTTCGTCGATCGACGATTCGGCTGAACCCCGTGGTTCGCGTTTGGAGCGATGCTGGATTCCGCGCTGGATACTGTACCGCTCCTTGGCGATGGCCGCGCCGGCGCTCACGAAAAATCGCGCCATAGGGCTCGCAAAATGCCCGCTATTCTTGACGGTGTCGCCGCGCATGACTTGCGCAATACTTCGGCCGGCCGCGTGTGCCGAGCCGCGACTCTAGAACTGGTGGCCCGTCCGGTCGCGCTTCGTCGCGAGATAGCGCTCGTTGAACGGGTTGGCGGGCAGGATGTGAGGCACGCGCTCGACCACGCTGATTCCCGCCGCCTCGAGCTGCGCGACCTTTTGCGGGTTGTTGGTCAGCAGCCGCACCGCATGCTGGCCGAGAAGGGTCAGCATTCGCGCCGCCACCGCGAAATTGCGCGAATCGACCGCGAAGCCGAGTCGGGTATTGGCGTCGACCGTGTCGAACCCCTGGTCCTGCAAGGCATAGGCGCGCAGCTTGTTGACCAGGCCGATGCCGCGCCCTTCCTGGCGCAGATAGAGCAGGATGCCCCAGCCGCTCGCCTCGATCGCGCGAATCGCGGCGTGAAGCTGTGGCCCGCAATCGCATTTCAGGCTGCCCAGCACATCGCCGGTCAGGCACTCGCTGTGCAGCCGGACCAGGGGCGGCTGGCCGTTGGGCGCGCCGATCAGCAGCGCGACATGCTCGCCGGGCATTTCCGGCGTGCGGAAGGCGACGATCTCGGCGCTTTCCGCCCCGTCGACCGGCAGATGTGCGCGCGTCGCGATGGTCAGTCGCACGGCATCCTCATGCGCGTCGATATCGCCGGGCGACAGCACGAGCGCCGCGTCGCCACCGGGCTGGGCGAAGAAGGCCGGCAGCACCCCGGCGATTCGCGCCAGCCGGAGCGCCGCCGCGCCGGCCGCGCCGGCGTCGAGGTGGATCGCGTGGAACGGGCCCTTGAGCGGCGTCTGGAGATCGAATTGCGGATCGGCCAGCGCGGTCGCCATGGCGAAATCGAGCCACGGCACGCGCTCGATCAGCACCGGCGAATCGGGGACGGCGGCGTGGCGCTGGTTGGCCAGCTTCAGCGTGGTGGCGCGTCCGGCCGAGATCAGCACCGGCGCTTCCCCGGCCGGGTCGAACGCGGCGAGCCGCACCGGATCGGCGGTTTCGATCGGCAACAGGGCAAGCGTGCCGTCGCCGCCGGCGATCGCCACCGGCCAGCCACGCCGCAGCGCGTCGATCGCCAGCGCCGCCTTGTGCGGATCGGCGCTCGGGTCGCCAGGACCCGCCGTCACAGGGCGAATTCGGTCATGATCGGGACATGGTCCGAGGGCTTGAGCCAGTCGCGGCAATCCTCGAACACCGTATGGCCCAGCGCGGTGGCGGCGACATCGGCGGTCGCCCACATATGATCGAGCCGCCGCCCGCGATCCGACACGCGCCGATCGGTGGCGCGGTAGCTCCACCAGGTGAACAGCCGCTCGGGCGCCGGCACGAAATGGCGGCCGAGATCGACCCAGCTGTTCGACGCCTGCAGTCCGTTCAGCGCGGCGACCTCGATCGGCGTGTGGCTGACCACGCCGAGCAATTGCTTGTGGCTCCATACGTCGGATTCGAGCGGCGCGATGTTGAGGTCGCCGACCAGCAGGGTCGGCACGGCCAGCGACTCGGACCAGCGCGTCATGCGCTCCAGAAAATCGAGCTTCTGGCCGAATTTGGGGTTCACCTCGCGGTCGGGCACGTCGCCGCCTGCCGGCACATAGACATTCTCGAGTCGCATCCCGTTCGGCAGCCGCACGCCGACATGGCGGGCCTCGCGATTGGCCTGCCAGTCGAACCGGTCATCCTCGACGATTGGCACGCGGCTGATGATCGCCACGCCGTGATGCATGCGCTGGCCGTGCAGGATGATGTGCGGATAGCCCAGCGCGCGGAACGGCGCGCTCGGGAAATCGCCGTCGATCACCTTGGTTTCCTGCAGGCACAATATGTCGGGCCGCACTTCGCGCAGGAAGCGCTCGACGATCTCGATGCGGAAGCGCACCGAGTTGATGTTCCACGAGACGATCTTCAGGGTCTGGGGTGCCGCCATGGCGGCGATGTAGTCGTTTAGTTGGTTTCAGCAAATGCTGAAACGGTTGCGGCACCAGCCCGCTCCCCCACCCCACCTCCCATTCAGAATACTGTCTTGGGAGGTGGGGTGGGGGAGCGGGCTGGTGCCGCGTCAGCGAAGCTGACCCAAAACAAAAAGGAAAGGCCCTCGCTCCGGGGGCATGGAGCGAGGGCCAACCTGGCGTTCGTCACGCAGGCGGGAAGGAGCATGGCCGGGCAACAGGGGGAAAATCCCGGCGGGCTCCATCCGCGACACCACTTCTAGCGCTGCGAACCTGTCGCCCATATGAACGAGCCGCGGGTTACTTGTGCGAATTCGGGCGCGGGTCGTTCCAGCGGAACGTTCCGTCGCTCACCGCCATGTTGAAGCGCTGATTCGACAGCCGCACCGTGGTGCGGTTGTTCTGTGAATCGAGCGCGACCCAGCCCTGCAGCATTAGCCCGGCCGGCGCCGCCGCATCGCGCACGAAAATCATGTTGATGCGGCCATATTCGGGATGACGCGGGTCGGCCGCGTCGACCGAGACGATGCGCGGGTCGCCGCCAGCCACGACCCGCGCCACCTTGCTCATGTCGCGTGTCGGATCGAGCAGGATGCCGAGCGGCGAATTGCCGATCGGCCAGCGCTGCACCTGCTTGACCGAATAATCGATGAAGGTCAGCGCGCGCCCGTCGCCGACGATCAGGATCGGCACCCCCTGCTGATACTGGAAGCGGATCCTGCCCGGCTTCTTGAGCGTCAGCGTGCCACTCAGCACCTTGCCCGCGCGGTCGGTCTGGCTGAACGCCGCGGTCATCGTCTCGACCGACTGGAGATGCCGCTGGACCAGAGCGAGATCGCCCGACACCGGCGCCGGCGCGGCGATCGCGACCGGCGCGGCGAGCAGCGCCAGCGCGGGGATGAGGCGAGGAAACACGGTAATTCTCCCGAATTCAGATCGTCGGCACTGCGGGGTGAGGATTGAACCCGTGCTGAACCGCCTGCGCTATAACGGGTTCCCGTCACGATCGCGCAGCACTTCGCGACGGCCGACATGGTCGGGGCGGCCGACGATGCCGTCCTTCTCCATCCGCTCGATCAGTCGCGCCGCCGAATTGTAGCCGACGCGCAGCTGGCGCTGCAGCCATGAGGTCGAGGCTTTCTGGCTCTCGACGACGAGCTGAATCGCGGCGCGATATTGCTGGTCCTCGGCCGAATCCTCGCCGGTCGGCGCGCCGTCGAGCATGAAGCCGTCCTCCGGCTCCTCGGTGACCGACTGGACGTAATCCGGCTGGCCCTGGGCGCGCCAGTGATCGGCCACCGCGCGCACCTCGTCGTCGCTGACGAACGGCCCGTGCACACGCACGACGCCGCGCCCGCCGGGCATATAGAGCATGTCGCCCTTGCCGAGCAGCTGCTCGGCGCCCTGCTCGCCCAGAATGGTGCGCGAATCGATCTTCGAGGTGACGTGGAAGCTGATCCGCGTCGGCAGATTGGCCTTGATCACGCCGGTGATGACATCGACCGACGGCCGCTGCGTCGCCAGGATCAGGTGGATGCCGGCGGCGCGCGCCTTCTGCGCGAGGCGCTGGATGAGGAACTCGACCTCCTTGCCCGCGGTCATCATCAGATCGGCCAGTTCGTCGACGACGATGACGATCTGCGGCAGCGGCTGATAGTCGAGCTGCTCTTCCTCATAGACCGGCTGGCCGCTGGTCGGGTGATAGCCGGTCTGCACCTTGCGGCCCATCGGTTGGCCCTTGGCGCGCGCGGCCCGGACTTTTTCGTTGAAGCTGGCGAGGCTGCGCACGCCGACCGACGACATCTGCCGGTAACGGTCCTCCATCTGCTCGACCGCCCATTTGAGCGCGCGCACCGCCTTGGCCGGATCGGTCACGACCGGCGCGAGCAGGTGGGGAATGTCCTCATACATGCTCAGCTCGAGCATCTTGGGGTCGATCATGATCATTTTGCACTGATCCGGCTTCAGCCGGTAGAGCAGCGACAGGATCATGCAGTTGAGCCCGACCGACTTGCCCGATCCGGTCGTGCCGGCGATGAGCAGATGCGGCATCGGCGCGAGGTCGGAGATCACCGGGTCGCCGGCGATGTTCTTGCCCAGCACCAGTGGCAGCGAGGCGCTCTGGTCCTCGAAACTCTGCGACCCGATCAGTTCGTGCAGATTGACCATCTCGCGTCGCGCATTGGGCAGCTCGATGCCGATCACGGTGCGCCCGGGGATGGTCGCGACGCGCGCCGACACCGCCGACATGTTGCGCGCGATATCGTCGGCCAGCGACACGACGCGGCTCGCCTTGATGCCCGAGGCCGGCTCGAGCTCGTACATCGTCACCACCGGGCCGGGGCGGACGTTGATGATCGATCCCTTGACGTGGAAATCGTCGAGCACCGATTCGAGCAGCCGGGCATTGCGCTCCAGCGCGGCCTTGTCGATCGGCGTTCCCTTGGACGGCGGCCCAGCCTTGAGCAGGTCGAGCGACGGCAGCACACTGTTGTCGCCCAGGTCGAACGAGGTCTGCTTGGCCGCCTTGGGCTTGGCGACCGAGGGGTTGAGGTTGCGCTCGGCGATCACCGGGCCGGGCCGCGCATCGGGCATGGCGACGGGGCGCGGTGCGGGCTGCGCCTTGCGCTGCGGCTCGGGCGGCAGCACGTCCTGTTCGGCCTCCGGGCGGTTGGCGCGCGACGGGCGCGGCAGCGCCGGACGCCAGCGCGGCAACCCACCATCGATCGTCACGCTCCACGCCCAGATCGCCACGCCGGCGAGGCCGGTGAGCAGCGCGACGCCGCGCGCGGTCCAGCGAATCGCCTGCGGGTTGCCGATCAGGTCGATCGCGGCGTGCAGCGCGCCGCTGCCGGCAAAGCCGACCAGTCCGCCCCAGCCCGCCGACAGCGCGTTGACGGCACCGCTCGACAGCAAGGTGAAGGTCGTCGCCATCAGGCCGGCGCCGAGCATCGCCAGGAACAGCATCAGCTGCCATCGCCCGACCGGCACGCCGCGCCACACCCGCGTCGCGACGATCGCCACGATCGGCAGCAGCAGCGCCACCGGCAGGCCGAACGACATGAAGGCGATATCGGCGAACCATGCGCCGGGCAGGCCCAGCCAGTTGAGCGCCGGCCCGCCCGAGGCGGTGTTGAACGACGGATCGCCGGAATGATAGCTGGCCAGCGCGATCGCCATCAGCGCGGCCGCCGTATACAGCGCCAGCGCGGCGAGCAGCTGTCCGCTGCGCGCCGCCCCGGCCTTGACCGTCTCGCGCCACAATGCCGGCCGCGCGCGGCTCGCCATAATCGATCCTTCGATGTTCGCTGTCTGTACCCCCGGAATCATCGTCTTTCGCGAGTCCGACGTCAAGGCTGGCGCATTGGCAGGGTGCCTTCGCGGCGCTAGGGATCATCTTATGGATCAGGCTGATGTGCTCATTCTCGGTGGCGGGTTGGTCGGCAGCGCGCTGGCCGTGGCGCTCGACGCGCATGGCCTGAGCTCGATCGTCATCGACATCGCCGACCCCGAGGTGATCCTCGCCGCCGGCTTCGATGGGCGGGCCTCGGCGATCGCCAGCGCGCCGTGGCGCATGCTCGAGGCGATCGGCGTGATCGACCGCATCCGCGACCAGGGCTGCCCGATCAAAGGCATCCGCGTCAGCGACGGGCTGGCGCCCGGCAAGCTGGATTTCGTGCCCGAGGGCGAGGGCGCGCTCGGTTACATGTTCGAGAATCGCTATCTGCGCGGCGCGCTCTACGCCGCAGCCCGGGCCGCGCCGAGCGTCGACCTGCGCATGAAGACACGCGCGGTGTCGGTTGATCGCGGCCCGCACGGTGTCGTCGCCACACTCGACAGCGGCGCGGTGGTGCATGCCTCGCTGCTGGTCGCCGCCGAAGGCCGCAACTCGCCGACGCGCGACGCCGCCGGCCTGCGCGTCGCGCGCTGGAGCTATGATCATGCCGCGATCGTCACCTCGCTCCACCATGAGCGCAGTCACGAGAATGTCGCGTTCGAGATCTTCTACCCGCAAGGGCCGTTCGCCATCCTGCCGCTCAACGACGACGCGCGGGGGCACCGCTCGGCGATCGTCTGGTCGGTCAAGCGTCATGAGGCTGACGGCATGCTCAAATTGTCGGAACGCGGCCTGCTGGCCGAGGCCGACAAGCGCATGGGCGGCTTTCTCGGCAAGCTTGGGCCGCTCGGGCCGCGGTCGAGCTATCCGCTTGGCTTTCATCATGCCGGGAAGATCACCGCCGAGCGGTTGGCTTTGGTCGGCGACGCGGCGCACGGCATCCACCCGATCGCGGGACAGGGCGTCAATGTCGGCTTTCGCGACGTCGCCACGCTGGTCGAGGTGCTGGTCGATGGCAAGCGGCTCGGCCTCGAGCCGGGCGACGCCCAGCTGCTCGCCCGCTACGATCGCTGGCGCAGCCTCGACACGTTGATGGTCGCCGCCGCGACCGACGGCCTGACCCGTTTGTTCGGCATTCCCGGCCGCGCCGCCAGCGCGGTGCGCCGTTTCGGCCTGTCGGCGGTCGAGAAGCTCCCGCCATTGAAGCATCGCTTCATGGCTGAGGCGCGCGGCGAAAGCGGCGACGTGCCGCGGTTGCTGCAGGGGTTGACGGTTTGAGCCTGCCTTCACCTCAGATGTGTTCCCGCGAAAGCAGGAACCTCGGGCCATAAGCGTTGCGCCTGCAACCCTGGGCTCCTGCTTGCGCAGGAGCACGGTACCGGTCGGAAGGGAATAAGCGCCGAACTCGTCCGGGCTGACGGCTAGTCTGGGTTTATCACTGCAACGTCACCGAATCCTCGCCGTCGTGCCGCCCGAAGAACTGCATCAGCTGGATGATCAGCTCGGCGCGCTCCTCGATCTCGCCCGCTTCGAGCAGCGCTTGCTTGGCGGCGACGTCGAACGGCGCGATCTGGGCGATGCCATTGACCAGCGCCTCGTCGTCGAGTCGCGTCACCGCCTCCCAGTCGACGGCATAGCCCTGCGCATCGGCGAAGCGGCGCGATTCCATCTCCAGTGCGGCGCGGCGTGACAGCGACAAGGTCTGTTCGCTGTCCAGCGGCAGCAATTCGGCCTCGACCTGGCGGAACGCTGTGGTGACGTCGAGCTCGCGCGCGATGCGGAACATCGACAGGCCCTGCAGGATGATATTGTAGCGCCCGTCATCGAGCGCCTCGACCTCGGCGATCTTGCCGACACAGCCAATGTCGAACAAAGCCGGACGGTCGCTCTCCGGGCCGGGGCGCGGCTGGATCATGCCGATGCGGCGGTCGCGCGCCATCGCGTCGCTGACCAGCGCACGGTAGCGCGGCTCGAAGATATGCAGCGGCAGATGCATGCCCGGGAAGAGCAACGCGCCGGCCAGCGGGAAGACCGACAGGCGCATGGTCTTCGTCTCGGTGGTCATCCGAACAGGATCGCGGAGAGCTTGCGGCGCTGCGCGGAGACCCAGGGATCCTCCAGCCCGACCACCTCGAAGAGCTTGAGTAGCTGGGTGCGCGCCGCGCCCTCGTTCCAGTCGCGATCGGCGGCGATGATCGCGAGCAGCGAATCGGCCGCCGCATCGCGGTCGCCCGCCGCCATCTGGCCGCCGGCCAGTTCGAAGCGCTTGGCGTGATCGTCGGGATGCGCCGCGACGTCGGCGGCGAGGCCCGACAGGTCGTCGACCGGCCTGGCATCACGCGCCAGCGTGAGCGCGGCACGGGCGCGTTCGATTTCGGGCGACTTGGCTGCTTCCTCGGGTACGGCGGCGAGCGACGCCTCCGCCTCGTCGAGCCGGCCAGTGGCGACCAGCGCGCGGATGCGACCCGATTCGATGCCGACATGGTCCGGCGCGATCTGGGCGAGCTGCTGGAATCCGGCCAGCGCGCCTTCCGCATCGCCCTCGGCCAGGACCTGCTCGGCCTGGGCGATCAGCGGCTCCAGCTCGGCCTCGACATCGGCCTCCTCGCTCTTGATCGGCAGCTGGCGCAGGATCTGGTCGAGCATCGTCTTGATCTGCGTCTCGGTCCGCGCGCTCGACAGGTCGGCGACCAGCTGGCCCTGGTACATGGCATAGACGGTCGGGATCGACTTGATCTGGAACTGGGCCGCGATGAACTGATTCTTGTCGGTATCGATCTTGGCCAGCCGCACGCCCTTCGACGCATAATCCTCCGCGACCTTCTCGATCACCGGCGACAGCGCCTTGCACGGCCCGCACCATTCCGCCCAGAAATCGATCAGCACGAGGCTGGTCATCGACGGCTCGACCACGTCGCGGCGGAACGCCTCGACGGCTTCGCGTTCGGCGGTGCTCATTCCCAGGGTAGCCAACGATCGTTCCTTTGCCTGTGCCATTGTTCGTCGATGCCGCCTTATGTGGTTGCTGGCGCCCGCAAGCCAAGGCTTTTTGGAGTCGACGAGACGGGGCTTGCCGATGCCCGGGGGCGATGCTAGAGGCCGCCGCCTTACCCCGCCCGGTCTCTTCCGGGCGATGGCGCCAGAGCGGGCGTAGCTCAGGGGTAGAGCACAACCTTGCCAAGGTTGGGGTCGAGGGTTCGAATCCCTTCGCCCGCTCCAGTTTCTCTAGTAAAATCTGATACTTAGGAACTGGCCGCCGCGGCGAGGTTTCCTGTGAGAGTGACTGGTCCGCACATGGTCCACACGCCAAATCATGGTCGAGGGCGCTGACCCTGCCAAAAAAAGTTTAGTGTCCCGCTTTTGGAGGAAACCCCCCATGGGCCGGACTCTACTCAAATCTGGAGGAAAACGCGGGGCTCAGACCAGCTCGATCAGGCCGGTCGTGACCATCTTGGCCCAGATTTTCGCCAGTTCGCGACGCCGGTCCATATAAGCCGCGCGATTGTAGGCGCCTTCGACCTTGTTCGTTGGAATATGCGCCAGCATTAGGTCGATGACTTCTCGGTCGTCGGGCCGACCGTGCGTCCTGGCCCGTTCGTTCATGATCGTGGAAAACGTCGCCCGAAACCCATGGGGTACGTGGCGCCCGTGATACCCCGCGCGATTGAGCAGATAGACCAGCGCATTCTCGATCATCGGCCGGTGTGCCCGACGGTTGCGGGGGAAGACCGGAGTCCCTTTGCCGCTCAGTTTCCACGGCTGGTATCGGCCGCTGCATCAAATTATTGAGGCCAAAAAAATGGGAGGCAATCCGTTCAAACGGGATTGCCTCCCAGTAGCGAGGATCAGAATTTGGCTCTAACACCGACGGTAAAGTAACGACCGACGATGTCATAAATGCTACGTGCTGTAGGAATATTAAAACCTGCGACAGGACTAATCAAGAACAGTCTGCCCTTTTGATTAAAAACATTGTTCACAGTCACGTAAAATTCTGGTTTGGCGGGCGAATTGTTCAAGTGATAGGTGAAGTTCATGTCAGTGTAGAATGTACTAGGAACGTTATTATCCAAATATACGAATTGATCGGACTTGTGAAAGCCGCCAATGTAGCGCTCCTGAGCGCTCAGCGTCAGGTCGTCATTGGAATAAGTTACGTCCATGCTTCCTCGCCACTTGGGTAGCGGAAGCGGGTAGAATCCTTGGATAAAATCGGCATTCCCTGCGTAATCGAGCATGGGTGACTGTGCGGAATTCTGCTGCTGATAGTGGAACAGTCTCGAGGCAAGAAGGTGGAGACTCAGGGAGCCACCAGCCAGAGGCCGTCTGTAGCTTGCCTCGATATCGAGGCCAGACACCTTCGTCCGTGCCAGGTTGAGGTTCTGGAGGTAGATTGCGGTTGGAAAGTTGGCAGTGGTGGTGTTGGAGTAAGGCAGTGGCCGTACAATCTGGCCACAAAGGATGCTCGTGCCGCCACTGCGCTCGCACATGTCATCCATCTGAATGTAGGTGAATGGCTGGGCGATCGCGTTGGAAATGCTGATGCGATAGTAGTCAACCGACAGGTTGAACCCCCGGATAAAGCGTGGACTTAACACAGCGCCCAAAGTTAAGGTCCGAGCGATCTCCGGTTTCAGGTTGGGGTTGCCCGAAGAAATCACGTTCACAATGGACGACGTGTTGGTGTGAAGGTCGGTCAATGGGCTTGTCGTTTGCTGCGTTCCGGCGAACAGTTCGAACAGCGATGGCGCTCTGATGTCTCGTGAGAGCGTCGCACGGAACCGAATATCTCGGATTGGTTCGTAGGTTGAGCCTACTTTCCAGGTCGTGACAGACCCGCTCGTACTGTAATGGGTATAGCGCGCCGCCCCGTCGACATCGAGGTTTCCGATGGCCGAATCTTTGGCGAGAGGGAGCGCAACTTCGCCGTAGAGCTCCGCCACGTTGTATGCACCGATTGACGAGCCGACGTTGACGCCGGCGTAGTGATTTGAAGTAGTCACACCGCGGATGCCTGCAAAACTGATTGGTGCAGCGGGATCGGCGTTGCTGGTCTGCAGCAACGATTGATGGCGATATTCGCCACCGACGGCGACTGAGATTGGACCGGCCCAGAGGCTGAACGGTTCGGCCGAGACGTTGGCAACCACTAGGTCCATCTTGTTGACCGCTTGCCAATGCGACGTGCCATGCACGTATGCTATCGCCTGCGGACTGGCGGAGTCGGGGCCAAAGATGTTGAGCGGGACGCAGTTGTCCATCAACCCCGGATTGGTGAGGGTGACGTTGCAGACGGTATTGCCCTTACCGTCCTTGACAGCGTCAACCGCGGCGAAGAACTTGCGGTTATCGAGCTGATAAGCGTCGGTGTCGAAGCGACTGAAGCCGTGCGTATAGTAAAATTCCCACTTTCCACTGTGAGCGAACTTCCCGTTGAAGCCAGCGTTCAAAAGAAAATTGCGGCTCTTTTGGGTGTCGGAATTAGGGGACCATTCGGCGAAGTTCCGGTTGATTTTGAAGCTCGTACCCGGCGCAAGCTGACTCGAAACGGCGGGTGACAGGAACGCGTTCTCTGCGAAGATGACCGTGCCTGTGCCGGGCGAGAAATCTGACAAATTTTGGTCGGTGTTCTTGCCGGTGTTGTAGCTGGCATCGACCGCAAATTCGATGTTGCCAGTCAGTTCGTATGCGGCACGGCCATAGAGCTGTGAGGTGGTCAAGGTCGGGGCGCCGGTGCGTCCAACCGTTGGGTACAGAATGCCATCGCTGCCGATTCCATAGCCCGGCCGGCCGGGAATGGCGGCTCCGGGATTGAACGGACTCAGTGTTCCCCCCGGTCCGAACTTTTGATTGATCAGCGGCCCGCTGGTGATGAGCCCACCGAACGTTTGGGAATTGAGTCGCGCGTTGGCGACATAATAATAGGGCGCGGCGGCCGTACCCGATCCGCCGATCGTCATTCCGCTCAGGGTGGACTCCCCGGATGAGGTCGAGCGCGAAGAGCGATCGGTGATGCCATCGGAATGATAGTACTCCGCGCTCATCAGCACGTGAAGTTTGTCGTCGAGAAATGACTGACCAAAGGCGCCCGCAAACTTGTAAGATGCGTCGTCACCGTATGTCGAGATGCCGTTCTGCGCATTCAATTTTATGCCGGTAAAGCGATCGTCGAGGACGAAATTGACGACGCCCGAGACCGCGTCTGAGCCATAGGTCGCCGAGGCACCCCCGGTCACAACATCGACCCGCTTGATCAGCATTTGCGGAATGAGGTTCGCGTCTGTCGCGCCATTGCTGCTGGTGGGGGGCACACGGCGGCCGTTCAACAAGATCAGCACACGCTGCGGGCCTAGGGCGCGAATATCGAGATAGTTACCCGAGCGCACCTTGGATGAGCCCGCATCAGCCTGCATGTTCTGACTGATCGAACCCTGGAACTGAGGCAATTGGTTCAGAGCATCAGGCACGTTGCTGGGTGCCTTGCGAACCAGTTCTTCAGCGTTCAGAACCGTAAGCGGCGTCGGTGCGTTATACCCCTGCTTCTGAATGCGCGATCCTGTAACCACGATAGTCTCTGCAGGCACAGTGTCTGCTATGGGAGCCCCTGCGTCGGTGCCGGCACTCGCATCCGCTGCGACAGCTTGCTGTGCCGCTGCAGACGTTGACATGGCGGTTGCACTCACCCCGAGCAGCAAACCAATGAGCCTGGGAACAGGCGCCATCTCGTCGATCAGTCTATTGCCCATTATGACATCCTCCCAGAATGTGTCCGCGAACGTAGGCGGGGTAGGGCGGCGGGAACGGATCCCGCCGCGTGAAGATCAAAAGAGCGCAAGTGCGCGGATCGGAATTCCTGTGGCGTCAGCAATCGGTGCGGCGCCAACGATCAAGAGCGCGCCGGACGCTGGCACAGCGGAGAGGTTTGTAATTCCCTCGACTCCCCAGCGACCACTCCTGAGCCAAAACTGATGGACCGGGTAGCTTGGGACGTGCGGCCCTGAATCGATCGTCATCGCATCGACCGCGATGCCCTTCACATCGCGCGATTGCGCCAACATCTTGGCTGCTTCCGGGCTGAAACCGGTCGAGGCGAACTTGCCGTCCGAGGCGCGGAGCTCAGGCCGCGCCAACGGATCAGAGCCGGAATCCATGGCCACGCAGCAGCCGGCGGGGAGACGCCCGTGGCGCCCCTCCCAACGAAGCACGTCATCTGGCTCGAGCTGAGCGTTGCGAGACTGTGCTGCGCGGTCAGCGATGCTGATGACGGCCAATGGAACCACGAGGTCGCTAAGCGGCAGATCACCGACACTCTTGAACTCCGAGCCGAAGTGGCTCGGTGCGTCCAAATGTGTCCCGGTGTGCTCGATGAGCAGAAGTCGGTGCATCTTCATGCCAACCGCCACACCCGAGCCATCGACGGATTGCATATCGATGCGTGGATGCGTCGGATCAAAGTTGAACTGGCGCGTCAGGCGATGGGTGAGGTCTGCAAACCGAAGCGAATTCCCACCGAAGCGAACGCTGCTCACAGATCGATTGATGGGTTCTGCTCCAGCCGGTGCACTTGAGAGGGCCAATCCCGAAGCGGCCGCAGCTATGGCTGCGCTGGCGAGAAAGCCTCGCCGGCCAAGGTCAAGCGTTTCCGTTTCGCCCATTTTGCCTCTCCCAACGGCGTTCCGTCGGCGTATGGGTAATTTAATTTATGCAATCGTCAAGTGGTAAAAATTAATAGCCTGTCGGTCAGGGGCACAGAATTGGCGTGCTGGTCGAAAAATCAGCGATCGGGAGTGGTGCGGTCGCACTCATTGCGCAGCCGGCCTAGCGGAGGATTGAGTTAGGCTGATCCGAGATTTGACGGCAGTTGGTCGAGGTCAGATCAGGCAGATCTCGCGGAGCAAGCGTGCAAACTACCGGCCCAGCTACAGCGTCAGATATCGTTCACGCAGGCTTCGGTCGAAGGCTGAATCGATTCTGTCAGGGCCTGGCTCTTGCGCGGCGACTCTGCGGCGCTACGAGATCGCCTCTCTCGAGCCGCCGTATCGATGCTTGAAGCCGCTTCTCGGCCTCATGAATGTCCTGCTGCGTCTTGAGTGCTGTCGTCATATGGACATGTGCTGCTTCTCTCGCGCGCTCCGCGTCACGCGCTAGGATACCTTCGTAAATTGCTTGGTGCTCTTGTAACTGCGAATCCCGTTCGGTTCGGTGCTCGTAGAGATTTTTGCGATTGAGATAGACGTTGGAGCGAAGGATGCTCTCCAGGCTCCGCATCAGATGGAGCATCATCATGTTGTGGCTGGCTTCATATATTGCTAGATGAAATTCGGCATCGGTACGGGCAATCTCCTCGACATCTTGCTTTTCGTGAGCCTTGATCATGTCCTGCATGCGGCGCCCAATATGCTCTCGATCGAGGTCCGATGCGCGCTCGGCCGCAAGCGCAGCAGCGGCCGCTTCGATAACGGATCGCATTTCCATCACATCGACCCGCGCCTCGGGCGTATCCAACAAATCGATGAGCGGATCTCTTAGGCTCCGGCCTACCGACTCACTAACGTAGGTACCCCCCTGCGCGTCGGTCGACAGCAGTCCTTCAGAGATTAGCTTGTCCATCGCGTCACGCAGAGAGGGACGCGAGACGTCCAGCTTGGTCGACAAGTCGCGCTCCGAAAGTAGCTTTTCGCCCGGTCGAAGTGCGCCTTCGAGGATGAGTTGCCGGAAGTGATCGGCAATGGCATCGGCCAACTTTGCCGGACGAATCGATGGCAGGTTCATGAGTACTCCCAACAGGGCCAACCCTTTGCGTGGCCTTATAGGACATAAGTGCGAGTCTGGATAAGAAAAAGAGCCTGGCTTTATCGCTGGTCACGGTGAGGCGCGTTTCGCTTGCCGCTTGCCGAGCTTTGGGCTGGAAGATCGGCGTAGCGGAGATCAGGCGTCGCTTGGCTATCTTAAATATCCAACACCGCATCGACGAAATCTGTTTCGCCTGCTAGGATCGGCGATCTTTCGGACCGTCGCGTAAAGGACATGTTTCGCTCCAAGCTCCTGGTGTACCTCAAAAGCAGATCAAAATGGCGTAAAAACAACGCGATACTGCCTGAATGTTGTGTGGTGCCCTCTGAGCTGTGGAATTCACCCGGTCGGATAACATCGCCGTTGCACGTTTTGGTATTAAGATATATCCACTGGCGATCCAAAAGGTCGAATGTCGGTCGATGTCGGCCAAAGAGGAGGGCGCATGGCTTGTCGAGCGCTGATTGTGGCGCAACTTGTGGGGGTGGCGCTTGCTGCGCTCTCTAGTGCCGCCTGCGCACAAGAGGCTCGCCTGCATGCACCATCACAGGCTCCTGCCGTAGCTAGTGTTGACGCGGCGGCAGGGCAGCAGCCCGAAGCGGATGCTTTAGGGCAGCGCAAAAGCCGGCAACCCAGCAGATTGCTGTCGCGGGTAGCTGTATCCCTCGCACGACCCTTTGAGACATCTGGCCTTTAACTCCCAGTCGTTTCGGCAATCTGGAAAGGGTAATCGAATGAAGATTGGTTTTGTGGGGGTCGGGATCATGGGCCGACCAATGGCGGGGCATCTTCAAGCGGCCGGCCATGAGCTCCTCCTGGTCAAGCATCGCTCCGATCTTCCCGCCGAACTGCTCGACGGCGGCGCAAGCGTGCTAGAGTCGCTAGAGGAATTGGCGACAGCGGCCGATCTCGTGATCCTGATGTTGCCTGACACGCCGGACGTCGAAGCCGCGCTTTTCGGAACCAACGGACTTGCCACGGGGTTAAGATCGGGGACTGTCATCGTCGACATGAGTTCGATTGATCCAATCGCGACGCGTCGCTTTGCCAAGCAGATTGAAGCTCTTGGATGTCGCTACGTTGACGCGCCGGTCTCTGGCGGTGAAGTCGGCGCAAAGGCTGCCAGCCTCACGATCATGTGCGGTGCGACCACTGAGTCGTTCGACACCGTTCGGCCAATCCTCGACCTGATGGGCAAGTCAATCACGCGCGTCGGCGATGTTGGCGCGGGGCAGGTCGCAAAGGTCGCCAACCAGATTATCGTCGCGCTCAATATCGAAGCCGTTGCCGAGGCTCTGCTGTTCGCCACCAAGGCCGGTGTCGATCCAGCTATGGTGCGCCACGCGCTGATGGGGGGGTTCGCGTCTTCGCGTGTGCTTGAAGTTCACGGCCAGCGGATGATCGATCGTACATTCGCTCCGGGGTTTCGTATCGGCCTGCACCAAAAGGACCTCAATCTTGCGCTGGTGAGTGCCCGCACGCTTGGCATGGCACTCCCCAATACCGCGCTCGCGCAGCAATTGTTTTCCGCATGCGTCGCGCGCGGCGGACAAGATTGGGATCATTCAGGAATGGTACGGGCTCTGGAGGCGCTTGCCGGATGCGAGGTCGGGGCGCCAAACGATTCAGTTGCGTCCGCATTATCAGACAACGCGCATGACGTTGCTTTGTCGGAGAGGATCGAATGTTGACTAATGGCAGCCAGCCACGCCTATCGCGGCGTTTCATGCTCCGGGGATTAACGCTTACCGGCTTGACGTTGGCTGGAGGTACACGGGCAATGGCAGCAGTGCAGCGGGAGCTTGGCGCGGGCCGATTTGATCGAAAGCGGTGGTGGGAGTCCGATTATCGCATTGTGCAAACCAATTTGCGCGAGATCGACGCGCGTGAAAATCCGCGCGAGATTGCTCGCGCGGTCCGGGAGTTTGGCGGAAATGTCATCGTTTCCAACATTGGCGGGATCATCGCATTCTACCCGACCAAGTTGGAGTTCCAAGCGCGGAGCCCCTATTTGAAGGGAGATTTCGTCGCTGAGATGATCGAGGCCGCGCATGCCGAGGGGCTGGCCTATGTCGGGCGGTTTGATCTCTCCAAGGCGCTGAAACCAGCCTACGATGCCCATCCGGAGTGGTTTATGCGCAACCGTGATGGAACGCCGCGCGAATATAAGGGCACCTATCAAGCATGTCCGAACGGTGGTTGGGCAAAGGAGTACAGCCTGCGCATCTTGAGTGAGGGGCTGAGCCGGTACCGGCCGGACGCCGTGTTCTTTAACATGACCGGCTACCCGCAGACGGACTATGCCAATGTAAACCACGGCATCTGCGTTTGCGACAATTGCCAACGTACGTTTCGTGCGATGTATGGCCACGAATTGCCCAAGGTCGAAGGCTTCGCCGATCCGGTATGGAGGGACTATCTTGATTTCCAGGACAGGACTGCCGAAGCTGTTGCCCAATCGGTGGCCGAACTAAGCGAGAAGATGCTACCTCACGTTCCAATCACCCGGTTCGACAAATACGCTGTCGTCGGCCGTGGTGAAGTTCAGAGGCGCGTGTCGCGCCCTGCTCCTGAATGGCAATATCAATCCGGCGAGCAATGTCGAACCGCAATGGCTCGCAATCCGGGTAAACCGTGGTCGTCTACGTCAGCAGCGCACATCGATTATCCTTGGCGCCAGGCGACTGAGACTGCCGCCTATCACGAAAATCGCTTCGCCCAGATGCTCGGCTGCGGCGCGAAGCTCGATCTCTACCTGATGGGCGCGATTGCCGATCAAGATAGTCCCGGATATCTCGCTCCGCTTTCGGCGCTGTTCAAATGGGAAGCGGCAAACTCAGCGATTTACCAAGGGCTAGCGCCGATGGCACGCGTTGGGCTCTATAGCTCCGAGGCCACTCAGCGTTTCGGGGGAGCGACTCCCTACGGCCGCTTCGGTACAGGATCATTTCGCGGAGCCTATAGTGCACTGGTTGATTCTCGAATTCCATTCCAGATCGTCAGCGGCGAAAGGGTTGGGGACGGGACAACCAAACTCCATGAGAGCTTTGACGTCATCGTCGCGCCCAACGTTTTGCTCCTCCCCGTTTCTGAGGCAAAGGCGCTCGATCAATTTATTGAACAGGGCGGCTTGCTCATTGCGTCGGGGATGTTTGGTGGCTTCGATGCGCGCGGGAATCGGTTGTCCGGTCTCGGTATGTCAGCCTTCCCGCTAGAGTCCTACAGTGCTCCGCAGGCCGCGGAGGGATGGTCGCTTGATCCGACAAAGGGCAAGCTTCACTTCTCCGACGATCGTGTCCCGATTGACGGGTTCTATTTTGGGGGGACGCGCCGTTTTGACTGCGAGGATCTTGTGCCATTCGCCCCGGACCAGCGGTTTGGTCCACCTGAATACAGCTACGCAATTCCCGGTTCGCCGGTGCGCCCTGATCCCGGTGTTTCCTTACGATCCTACGGCAAGGGGCATGTGGTGCACGTACCTTGGCTCTACGAATGGCAGTATTACCGCGACAACCTTCCGGTCCATCAGGAACTGATGGCGGCCTTGATTAGCCGCTTTGCGCCTAGCCCCGAAATCGCGCTCAAGGGAGACGGCGCTGTTGAGTTGACTATACAGCGAACATCGAACGGACGTCATCTGGTCCATGTGATCAACTATGTTGGGCAGCGCAACGGCCGCTACGATAATGCACCCCATCTTTATGATTTGCGGCTTGGAGTTAAGGGGCGATCATCGAGTGCAAGGGCCCTGGTCGCCGCGCAATCGCTCACCGGTACATCCGCCGAACAAGGCTGGATCTGGTTTGATCTACCGCCGGTAGGAGCCTTCGAAGCGATTCTGATCTAGTTAGGACGATGTGATCCGGGACGCGACCATCGCGGCGCCCGCAACTGGGAATGTACGCTAGGCACACACCAATCGCAAAAGATTGGCAGAGCTGGGTCTTCCCATAGGTAGGCCAGCCAAAACGAGTACGCGTTGACCTGGCTTTGCTGCGCCAAGACGTCGCGCTTCCTCGCAAGCAAGCGACGGCAGTGCATAGCTCGATTGGATATCGCTGGTCACTCTCGGTTGAATCCCCCAGATTGCGGCAGGTTTCTCGATTTTGGCGATGACGGCGGTTCGACCACCGACAAGCTTGCGCAGATCGGCCATGTCGGCAGCGCGTTGCACGAAAGAAAGTGCGACCCAATCCACGTTCAGAGTGAGCGCAAATTCAAGGTCGCGCCGATCCTTTTCTGTCAATGCGGGATCGGAATTATGCTACCTGGTAGATTGACTCCCTTGCGATCGGACAACTGAGTCCCCGAGCAAACCTCGGCCTCTATGCAAAACTCCTCGACGGCGATCGCTCGCAGGCTGACTCGACCGTCATCGAGCAACAAATGATCTCCTGGCCGCACTGCCGCGAAGATCTCAGAGTGGGGAAGGCAAACCCGCGACGAGTCCCCCGCGGCGGGATCCAGGTCGAGGCGGAAGCGTTGCCCCGGCCGAAGCGAGACCTTTCCCGCTTCGAAGCGTCCAATGCGCAGCTTAGGTCCTTGGAGATCAGCAAGTAGTCCAAGAGGGCGGCCGACGGTTTGCTCGGCGGCCTGCACGAACACTGCATCGTTCAGATGGTCCGACTGGGTGCCGTGACTGAAATTGAGCCGGAAGACACCTGCGCCTGCCTCAGCCAATCGGAGCACCATTTCTTCACTTGCACTGGCTGGTCCAAGGGTCGCGACGATCCGTGTCCGACGGTCTCTCATCGTGCAGATGCTCGACCGCTACGGTTATGCGGATCTTTGCCTCCCCGAGGATCAACCTGCTGCTCTGCCGAGTCGACTGTCGGAAGAACGATCATCGCGCGAAAATCATTTACGTTGGTGCGCGTGGGACCGGTGATGAGAAGATCGCCCAGGACATCGAAAAAGCGCCCGCTGTCATGATCTCGCAGACACTCCTCCAGGTCGAGCCCGCAATGACGTGCGCGTGCCAGGCTCGTCGGGTCAACAAAAGCGCCGGCCGAACCGCCTGCCGAGCCATCTTCACCATCTGTGTCGCCCGCAATCGCCCAGACGTTGGGAGCCCCGTCAAGCCTTTTAGCTAGTGCAAGCTGAAACTCAGTGTTTCGACCACCCCGGCCAACTGCCCCGTCGCCAATGGTTACCGTCGTTTCGCCACCCGAAAGGAAGACAGTTGGTTCAGTTACGCCGCGAAGGGCGAGCCCCGCGATTTGGGCGGCTACATCACGCGCTTCGCCCTCAATATCGTCGCCGAGGATAATTGCCTTTAGGCCGGCCGTTTGGGCCACGGCCGCTGCCGCTTGCAACGCGTGACCCGGCGTTGCGATCATTCGGAAGTCGTGTTTTGCGGGTATCGCCATCTGCTTCGTTGGGGCGCGAAGGAGGCTAGCGACCGACGGGGGTAGCCTATCGCCCAAGCGTGCGATCACCGGTTCAAGATCGATGGGCGCATCTGCATCTGGTATAGTCGGCCCTGAAGCAATCGATCGTGGATCGTCGCCCGGAATATCGCTGATTCCCAATGTCAGAACAGCGGCAGGCGCGGCGGCCGCTGCGAGCTTCCCGCCTTTGATCGCGGAAAGGCGTTTGCGGACCGCGTTCATGGTTCGGATATCGAGACCCGAAGCTAGCAAGAGACGGTTGGTCGTTTGTTTGTCGGCCATGCTCAATCCAGCGACAGGCAGAGCCATTACCGCCGAGCCTCCGCCGGAAATGAGAGCCAACACCAGATCGTCGGGGGAAAGGCCGTCTACCGCTGCTAAAATTTCGCGGGCTGCGGCTTCACTTGCTGCGTCGGGAACCGGATGGGCTGCCTCACGAATTGCAATCCTATCTGTGGCCATCCCATAGCCGTAAGGGGTGACCACAGTGCCGCTCAGCTCAACCTCTGGCCAAGCGGCTTCAACCGCTTTGGCCATCGCTGCTGCTGCTTTGCCGGCGCCGACAACCACACATCGTCCCTTCGGTGGCGAAGGGAGCTTCGCCGCGAGGACCTTCAGCGGATCGGCGCTGGCGACCGCAGTATCGAACAAGCGGCTGAGAAGCTCGCGCGCCCACACATTCGTCCAACCTCCATCGATCCGTGATTCAATTAACAAGTCGCCTTCCTCTGGTTTGCCTGACGCTCCGCTAAACGTATTCGAGCATTTTGGCAATCAAATATAACCATATGTGACAATGGCCATAATAAATGACATAAAGGTGCTCGACTAAGCGTCGGAATTGAAGCAGGGTCGATTCAGCTTCCTTCTTACAAAGCATTGATAACAGGGAAAAATGTGAATTTCGCGATGTCAGGCGCGGGAGAGTTGGGAGTAAGATGTCTGGGTGGCGCAGCCCCCGCAAATGCTTCGCAGGCTGCCCTCGGCGGCCCAATCGCCCTCCAGGCCATCGCCTTGCCTCACTTGAGAAAAACTTTTTACCACTTGTTGAGTCGGGTCCTATGTCATACCCAGATAACGATTCAGGAGAGGACGAGCGAGTGCTTCATCAAATCGTTACCCCGGTCGGGAACAGCCTGTCTCTATCGTTCTTCGTTGCGATGACCCCAATCGTGATGGTGCTCTTGCTGCTGGGCGTGTTCCGGCGTCCGGCCTGGCAAGCAGCCTCTGCAGGGGTGGCGCTAGCCTTGCTGTTGGCGATCTTCGTGTGGCGCTTGCCGCCACTCCTGGCCTTCGACAGCCTGGCCGCTGGAGCAACATTTGCCGCATGGCCAGTCATGTGGATCGTCGTCAATGCGCTCCTCCTCTACAATGTTACCGTGTTGACGGGCAGGTTCGAAGCTTTTCGCGCGTGGATGATCGAGAACTTGCCCGACGATCGACGTGTGGCGCTTGTCGTGATTGGCTTCGCGTTCGGTTGCTTGCTCGAAGGTATAGCTGGATTTGGCACTCCCATTGCCATCACAAGCGCCTTGCTCATTGCGCTAGGATTTAGCTCGATCGAAGCGGTCGCCTTTACCCTCATTTTCAACACGGCCCCTGTGGCATTCGGTGCATTGGGTTCGCCGGTCACGACACTCAGCGCGGTTACGCAGTTGAACGACGTCGCTCTGGGGGCCATGATCGGCCGTCAGTTGCCGATCATGGCGATGATTTTGCCATTTTACGTCATGCTCATTTATGGGGGTTGGCGAGCCGTCAAGGGGGTTTGGCCAGTCTTGCTGGTGTCAGGTGGGTCCTTCGCTCTCGCGCAGTTCGGGTCATCGAATTTCTTAAGTTACGCGCTCACCGATGTCCTCTCATCGCTCACATCGTTGATCGTCACGCTGGTGTTCGTTCGCCACTGGAAACCGAAACCTGACGCCGCATTTGCGCTCGATCCTGTTGCTCGAGTGCACGCAGAAGGTTCGATACAGGCAGTTTCGGGCTGGCAGGGCTGGCTTCCCTGGGGGATTCTCTCAGTGATTGTAATTGCATGGGTGCATTTCCGGCTTAATTTGTTCGGGCAGATCAATGTGGAGTGGCCGGGTCTTCACAACGCTGTATATATCACAACGTATAAAAAATCATACGCCGCCGTCTGGCAGTTTCAACCGCTCGCAACCGGCACAGCTATTCTATTCTCGACTCTTATTACATCATTGATAACTCGTATTTCGATAAGGGTATTTTGCGCGGCAATCCTCCAAACGCTTCGCCAAGTGCGTCTCTCCGCGATAACCACCATGATCATAGTGGGTCTGGCTTATCTCATGAACTATTCAGGCATTGCATACACGTTAGGGGTCGGTGTTGCATCTGTAGGAATGATTTTCCCATTACTCTCAGCCTTTCTCGGCTGGCTGGCGGTCTTTCTCTCTGGCAGTGATACATCCGGGAACGCGCTGTTTGGCAACCTTCAAGTCGTGGCGGCACGCCAACTGGGTCTCAGCCCTGTCCTGATGGCCGCGACCAACGCATCTGGCGGGGTAATGGGTAAAATGATTTCTCCGCAGAACATATCGACTGGCACCGCCGTGACTGACTTGAAAGGCCGAGAGGGTGAAGTGCTATCTAGAACATTTATACATAGCATCGTCCTCACGTTCATTTTGGGGATAATTGTCATGCTTCAGCAATACGCATTCCCTGGCGTAATCCCGTGAAAAACACGACTTCATGGTTAATAGCTGTCGCCATATTAGCGGGAGCTTGCGCCGGATGCACGACGGAGTCGACCAACAATCGGTATTTGGATGAGTTCGAAGCTGCCAACAAGGGCGGCACAACATTCACGCCGGCCACGAACGTAATCTCCGGCCTCAATCTAACTAGGGCCTATCGGTTGCAGCGCATTCTCGTCGCTCGGCGGCAAGCGAACGGGGAGCGGCTGGCGGGCTTCAAGAGCGGTCTCATGTCTACCGGATCACTGGCAGCGCGCCATGTTAGTGAGCCCATTGTGGGAGCTCTTTTTGTTTCTGGTGCCGTTCAATCAGGGGGGGAGATTAGCCTCTGCGGCTATCGGCGACCGGCGCTAGAATCCAAGCTCGGATATGTCTTTCGGCGCTCGGTTACGAAGCCGCTCTCGTCGATCGCTGAATTGACGGGGTCGCTGGCATCGGTGCGACCGGTGATCGAGTTACCAGACATTGCCTATGACAACGAGCAGAACTATCAGGCACTTGATATGGTTGCGGCCAACGTAACGGCCGCTCGGTACGTGTTGGGTACTGATTACTCGATCAGAAGTCTTCAACCAAAGGAATTAGATGAGCTCAACATATTGGTTACCCGCGACGCGGTGATTAGTAGTCAAGGAACGGCTAGGGAGTCTCTTGGTAGCCAATTGCCTAGCCTGCTTGTCGTCGTGAATCAGTTAATCGGCCGCGGCTATCACATAAAACCGGGAATGATGGTGTTGACTGGCAAAATAGGTGCCAAGGTGAACGTCGTTCCGGGTGTCTACATGGGCGATTTTGGGGAGCTGGGACGGGTAAAGTTCGCAGTGCGAGCATGCAATTGATTTTGGTCGCTGGTATCGGGACGACAAACTGACCGTGGACTCGCAGATCGGAAGTCAATGGGTGAGCGCTAACACCTCGTAGTCAGCGATCGAGGGGGATCGTTACCTCGAGCAACCGGCCATGTTGCTGGACCGGCACGCGCGTCCCGGCCATGAGCAACCTAGTGGTTACCGCCTGACAGTTCCTGTTCCTGGCTCAACGCCGTCGAGGCTTCTTCGCCAGGCTCACCAACCGCCGACTCGAACGCGGCGTCTTCCACTCGCTCGTCGATCTTCAGGCCGCCATCAGCCGCTTCCTTGCCGAGCACAACGAAAGCCCAAAGCCCTTCGTCTGGACCGCCGATCCCGATAAAATCATCGCCGCCGTCAGACGCGGGCACCAATGTTAGATTCGATCCGCTAGCATCGGTAACGGAAAGATCGGTCGGGAGTTGCACGCTTACCTGCTGCGGCCCGATTGGCGTGATGCCGCGGAACGGTCCACCGCGAAAATCGGACGAGCTGTGGTTGACGATGTGGATCGCGTGACCTGATCGTGTCTGCCAGCCGGTCACCTCCGCGAGCCCCGGGCCCGAGACCGTCAGCGACAGGCCATCCCGGCACAACCAGCGCAGCGCCGAGATGACCAGATCGCCAAGATCGCCGACTGTGACGTCGCGGCATGTGTTTCGTTTCTTGCAGGACCGGACTCCGACTACATGACGGGTCAGTCAATTCTTATCAATGGCGGGATGGTCTTTAATTAAAGAGACACCTGCAAGCCGGCTGTCTCAGGATTTATTTGGAACGTCGTAGGGAAATCCATCGGCCGCGTCGATGAGGCGTCGCTGATGGATGGTCCGCTGCTGCCCAGTCAGATGCCGACTCGCAGGATTGAGTAGTCAGTTCACGAAAACGCCCACGAAAATACCCTTTTCGCCGGCATATGTGCGCCCGTCCGCATCGCGGATCGAAAAGGCGATATGTTTTCCATCGCGCGCCGGCGTCGACTGGTGCGCCTCGCCGCCTCGCTCACCCACGGCGGTCAGACGCCGTTTCTTCCCGGTCTCCCAGTCCGTCACATAGAGATCGACCGGCTTGCCGCCGAAGCGGCTGCCTAGAGATTTGGCATCGGCCTCGCCATCGTAGCCCAGCAGCAGGGCCAAGGCATCGGCACGATGTCCGGACATACCCCGATACGGGCCGTTTGGATCGGATGCCCGGTTCGATTCCTCCAGTCCGTAGCGGACGTCGGGGAAGCTGTGGGTCTCGTTGTGCTGCCCATCGGTGGGCATGGCCTGGATCGCCCCGGTCGCAATGTCCGCCTTGTACATACCGTTGTAGGGACGTCCCTTTTCCTTTGTGAAGAACAGCACCGACTTGCCATTGTCGATGAAGTCGTATGTCTCGGTGAACGTGACCAGCGATTGGGGATCGCGGGTCGCCTCGGCGTAAATTGCCGTCCGATTGACGAGGAACGCGCGCTTGCCGTCGTTGACGATGTCGCCAACCATCATGCGCTTGGTTTGGCCGTATTCGCCCCACGCGATCCGCGCGACACCGGGCGGTGAATGATCGTAATCGAGGGCAACTTCACCAAAGGCGGGCGCGTCCAGGGGCTGGGGTGGCAGCGAGGCGTCGGCGGGCATCCAGTACAGGAAGGTCTGGCTCGCGCGTTGCGGTTTCGCGCCGATCGTCGAGACTGCTGTTTCCATCGCCGGCGGGCCTTCGAGCAAAAAGCTGCCATCCGCGAGGTAGTAGATCCTGGCCACATGACCTGCGGCGCCCCAGCGGCAGGTCAGGCAGCGTACCTTGCGAGTCGCCAGATCCATTTCGTAGGCCGGGCCGAGATGCTCGTCGTCGACCGTGAACGCGATCCGCTTGCTGTCGGCCGACCAGACCGGGCGGTCGCCCCAATCGAGGACGCGCTCCATTTCGAACTTGCCATCGAAATAAGTGTGATTTGGCGCGTCGTGTTTTGCGGGTTGGGCTGGCTGGGCGGTGGTGCCGGCCGCGGCCAGGACCACTGAGGCGACACTGAGAATGGTCTTCAACATGGCGTGACAACAATCTCGAAAAGGGGAGGAAACGGACGGGCTGGTCAATCAGAACTTGATTCCTGCGCGCAAACCATACGTGCGCGGCTCGTTGACGCTGACCGCCTGGAAAGTGCCGTTGGCCACGTCGTTTATGACAACGGTGTTCTCGAGGTTCTTGGCAAAGCCCTGGACGTACCAGCGCCGACCGGGCGAGTTGAGGGTCAGCATCAGGTCGGTCTGCGTGAAGCTCGGTTGGCGGTAGAAGTTGGCGCCGCCTTCGAACAGGATGAAATAGCTATCACTGAGCCGCGTGCGCACACGGCCGACGAGATCGAACCCGCCCGCAAGCGGGAAGGTGTGCTGGTAGCCAGCCGTGACCGTCCAGTCGGGCGCACGGTTCAGCGGCTGGCCCGCGAGATTGAGCGTCGAGCGGATCTGGAAGTCGGCGTAGCGTGCCCGCAGGTAAGCGGCCGAGAAGTCGAACCGGTCGTGCGGGCCAGGCGCGAGCACGGATTCGATCTCGACGCCGTCGATCCGCGCCTTGGCAGCATTCCGGGTGAAGCTGCAGGTGCTATTGGGCAGGTTGGGCGTGCTCGGGCAAGGTGTCAGCGCCTGGGTCAACTGAAGCTGGCTATAGTTGTAATGGAACACCGACAGGTTGAGCTGGACCGAGTTGTGCGCAAAGCGCGATTTGATCCCGCCTTCATAGGCTGTCAGTGTTTCGGGCTTGAAATAAAGCGTCTCGGGTGGAACCGTGCAGTTGGGCGCGGTCCCGGCAGCGCAACCATTGTTGAAGCCGCCTGCCTTGTAGCCGGTTGCGATGGTCGCGTAGAGCAGGGTGCCGGGGGCGACATCGTAATCCAGACCCACCTTCCAGGTCACCCTGGACGAATTGAAGTCCGACCGTTCGGTCTCCGGAGTGCCGGGGGCGACTGTGCAGTTGAAGAAGTTGTTGGTGCACACGAGGTTGCCCCAGCCGCGTCGGGTCTTGTTGTCGTGGGTGTAACGGACACCGCCGGTCAGGCGAAGGGCGGGGGCCAGGGAATAGGTGCCCTGGCCAAAGAAGGCATAGGATTCGGCGGCGCTCGGCTTGATGTCGAACAACAAAGTGGTGCCTGCCTCGCCGTTCGCGGTCAGGTTGATGCCCAGGTTGGCGCGCTGGATGACGTGCGACTGCTCCCTGAAATAATACGCACCGATCTGCAACTGGAGGCGATCCACATTGGCGAGCGCGAGACGCAGTTCATGCGATTGCTGCCAGTCGTGCTCCTGGGTCTGCTGACGGGCACCGTTGACCCCGCTACCGAGCAGGTTGGCCAACTGTTCGTCACGATCGAGCACACGGTACGCACCGATGTAGTAGAGGTTGATCGCTCCCAGTTCCTGCTTGAGATCGGCGCTGATGCCCCAGCCGCTATTATGGCGGTACTGGGCCCAGGGGATGGTCGAATTTATCGTCAGCAGTTGCGATGTCGAATTGTTGGTGCCGAGGTAGAGCGGCGGCGCGCCAACGCCGGAAGGCGCCGCGTAAAAGTTGGACAGCGGAAGCGAGTAGAAGTTCGCGCCGCCGATGTGCGAGTAGTCGCCCCGCAGAACCAGTTCGCCGGTCTTCCAGCGGAACAGGCCCGAGAGCCGGCCCGATGCAATTTCCCGAGCCTTCCGGTAGGACGGATCAACGTTTGGGCCGGCGTTGAGATATGATCCGTTGCGCTCGTAGTCGAAGGCGCCGCGCAGGGCGACGGAGTCGTTAACGGGCACGTTCACTGCGGCAGTCGCCTGGTAGGTACCGAAATTGCCGACCATGCCGTCGAACGAGCCGCCGAAGTCGAAGGTCGGCCTGTTCGAGATCACGCTGATCACACCCGCGGTGGTGTTGCGGCCGTAAAGCGTGCCCTGCGGTCCGCGCAGGACCTCGACGCGAGCGATGTCGTAGAAGGCCGCATCGCGCATGGGCGCGCGGGCTAGGTAGACCCCGTCGAACAGGAACGCGGTAGAGCTGTCGCCTTTTTCCGAGGTATCGGTTGTCGCGACGCCGCGCACCGTGAAGTTCAGGCCGCCGCGCGATCGGTTCACGTCGAGGCCGGGCACTTGCCCGACCAGCGCGATCGGCTGGGTCACGCCGGCGCTGCGCAGTCCGTCGCCCGAAATCGCGGTCAGCGCGATCGGTGTCTTCGACGCGAGGCTTTCCGACCGGTTCGCGGTCACCACGATGTCGTCGCCTGGAGCCGGGCTTGTCTCCGATCCGGGCTTGCCGGCGTCCTGCGCCCAGGCGCTTGGCGCCATGAGCGCAACCACAGCTGACGATGCCCAAGCAGTCGCTTTCATCGCGCGAAACGTCATTCCCATCAGTCCCTCCCTTGGGCTGTTCGTTGCGGGAGCGGTGCCATTGCTTGACGCGCGCCAGCCGCTCGAATTCCCGTTAGTCAAGATTGGTAATACCACGGACGGACAAATGCAAGTGACGAATCCGCGAGCCTTGTACGATCGACGCATTGCGCGGCGCCGCACGGCCGCGAAGTCGCGCGCCCGCGAAGATCGCACGCTTGGATCGGTTACAATTCCAGCGATGTCGGGTGTTGTTGCCGCCGCTCAGGCGAGGTCGACGACGCGGCCGAGGCCTTCGTTGTTGAGCTTTTCCCCGATCGCAAAATGCTCCGTCAGGGCCTGCTCGCATGCCTCGACATCGCGGCGCTGCAGCGTTCGGAACAGCAGGTCATGGTGGTCAAGGATATAGTCGCGCAGTTGACCGGTTGTCGCGATCCGTCTGCGCCGCACGACGTGGTTGTCCTGGAGGATGCGCGAAATGATCGTGTAGACCTTGATCAGCGCAGCCGAATGCGAAGCTTCGACTATCCTGGTGTGGAAGTCGAAGTCGGCCTTGCCGCCCTTGACCGCGTCGTCGATGGTCGTGTGGATCTCCGCCAGCGCGGCGCCGATCTTTTCGAAGTCATGCGTCCGCGCGCGCTGGCAGGCGAGGCGGATCGCCTGGCGCTCGATCCCCTGGCGCAACTCCATGATGTCGTCGAGCTCTTCGCCGTCCTGGACGAACATGAAGGTGAAGACATTGCTGAGGGTGGAGAAATCGGGCGAGCGCACAAAGGTGCCGCGACCCTGCTGGACTTCGAGCACGCCGATCATCGCCAGCGCGCGGAGCGCTTCGCGCACCAGCGGACGGCCGATGTTGAGCCGCAAGGCCAATTCGCGTTCGGGGAGCAGTCGGTCGCCCACCTTCAGGACTCCGTCGCGAAGCTGGTCGCTCAGGAAGGCGACCACCTGGTCGTAGCCCTTGGGCGTGACTGTTCGCGACAGCTCGAAGGGTGTCGACAGGGGTTTGCTGGGCATTGGCGGCTATTCATCCCTCGGTTGCGCGGCGTGAATTGCCGGCAGGATCGTCGATCGGGCCGGAACCGAGCTGGCGGCACCCAGCGCCTGGACCGCGATCGACGCCGCAATGTTAGCCGTGAACGCAGCCGATACAAGCGAATCGCCACGCGCCAGCCCGGCGGCCAGATAGCCGCAGAAGCAATCGCCCGCGCCGGTCGTATCGACCACCTCGACTGAACGGCCAGCGATGCGGTGCAACCGATCGCCCGCTACCACGACCAGACCCGCATCACCGAGCGTGACGATGACGGTCTCCGGCCGGCTAGCGCCCAGGCCGCGGAGTGCTTCGGCTAGCTGGGCATCGCTTGCCTTGGGGTCGACCGCGCTGCCACTGACCAGCGCGAATTCGGTCTCGTTCACGATCAGCAAGTCGACCAGTGGCAACAGCTCGCCGGCTGCGGGACTCGCCGGCGCGGCATTGAGGATCGTCAACGCACCGGCCGCTCGCGCGCGTTCGAAGAACGCGGCGACCGCGCCCGGCGGAACCTCCATCTGCGCCAGACAGACGTCTCCGGCCGCGATGCCGAGATTTTCCGACGAATGGGCGGTCAGCCGAGCGTTCGCCCCAGGAATGACCACGATCTGGTTGTCCTTCGGCGAGGTCGTGACGATGGCGCAGCCGGTCGGTCCCGCCTCGCGTGCAACATGTGCGGTATCGACGCCATGGGCGGACAATGTCTCGATCATCATGGCGCCATCAGCGTCGCTGCCCGTCGCACCGATCAGGATCGATTTGGCCTCGGCTCGCGCCACCGCCACCGCCTGGTTGGCGCCCTTGCCGCCCAGCTGCCGCGTGAGGGCATCACCAGTCACCGTCTCGCCGGCGTTGGGCAAGCGCCCGACGGAGGCCAGCACGTCCACGTTGATGCTGCCCAGCACGACGACGCGTCCGCTCATGGCGTCGTGACACCGGGCAACTGATCTTCGAGCGCGGTCAACTTGGCCACACGGCGCCGAAAATTCTCGTCGTCGCTAAAGGTTGCGGCGAGGAAGTGCCGAATCAGATCGAGCGCGATCTGCGGGCCGGTGATCCAGGCACCGATGCACAGGACGTTGACATCGTCGTGCACAACGGCCTGCCGCGCGACGTAAGTGTCGTGCGCGACCGCGGCGCGGACGCCCCTGATCTTGTTCGCCGCGATGCATGCTCCCGCGCCCGTTCCGCACAGCAGAATCACCCGGTCGGCCTGGCCATCCAGGATCGCCTGGACCGCGCGCCGGGTGATGTCGGGAAAATCGACCGGCTCGTCGGTTTCCACGCCCACATCGATGATTCGATCCGCATGGAGTTGCAACTCGCCCAGCACTATCGAACGCAGACACAAGCCGGCATGATCGTTGGCGAAGCCAATGGCCGGGCGGCGTAAGATCGGCGACGCAACGAATTTCAGTGTCTCGTCCCGGTGCACTTTGCCCTCCGCCTCCGCACAACAGCTGATCCAATAATTCGCTATTGTAGATACCGTGGTATTACCAATAGCGTCGGAGATCAAGGAGTGACATTCTCGACCGGGAAGCGACATCGGGGGTCGACCGCGCAATTGCCGAACGGGTGGCTACTCGTGCGCCGGCAAGCGCAGACGCATGCCGATCATTGCTTGCCAACGCGTTGCGAATCCCTGGCAAAGCGTCGGGTCGATCGTCTCTGGGCAACATGATCTTGCCGTGGTAAGACCTATTCGAGAGGCCTGTCCGTTGCTTAAATACGGGGTCGTGAAGTGAAAGCGTGCCATGAATGATACCACAATGATCGGCCGCAGGCGATTGGCCTGCTTCTGCATGACGGCGTTGGTCATCCAGGCACTGGCGACCCTGCTGATCGTGTTCCTGCCCGAATTCTACGCCAATGCGATCGGTCTGCCCGTTGGCGCTGTCGGCGCGATCTTCATGGCGATTCGCGTGATCGACATGGCGGTCGATCCCGTGCTGGGCGCGATGATGGATGCGACCCGTACCCGCTGGGGCCGGTTTCGTCCGTGGCTGGCGGCCAGCGCCCCGATCCTCGCGCTGTCCACCTTCATGCTATTCCAGGCCGAGCGCGGTGTGGGCACGGCCTACCTCACGATCTGGCTTGGGGTGTGCTTCCTCGGCTTCTCCATGATCGTCCTATCTCACCTGGCGTGGACCGCCACGCTCTCGACCGCACGATCGCAGCGCACACGGGCATTTGTCTGGTGGCAGCTGTTCGCCACGGCCGGCCAGTTCTCGATTCTCGCGATCCTGCCATTCGCGGCAACGCTCAGGCCCGGCGACAAGGGGTTCGGCATGCATGTCGCCGGCTGGGTGCTGATCGTCGCAGTCCCTGGCACGATCGCCCTGGCCCTGGCTACGACGCCGGAACAGGTTCCCGACGATCCTGCGCTCGGTACCGGCAACCATCTACGCGAATATGCCAGGTTGTTCCGAATTCCCGCGGTCGTCCGGCTGTTGCTGGCCGATCTGGCCATCGCCTTGTCCACTGGCATCGCGAATGCGGTCGGCCTGTTCTACTACATGGGGCAACTGGGTTTCGAGCGGGCCGCAGCATCCGCACTGGTGCTGATTGCCTACGGAGCGGCCTTCGTCGGCACACCCCTGTTCGCGAGGCTTGCACGATCGATCGGCAAGGCACGGGCGCTGCAGGCGGGGGCGCTCGCGCAAGCGGCCTTGCAAGTTGCCATGGCGTTGCAACCGGCCAATCACTATGAGCTTACGGCAGCGGTCGTCGCTGCGCTCGGGCTGTGCATTCCGATCGCATGGTTCCTGCCGCGCGCAATGATGGCGGACGTCGCCGAATCGATCCGGCGCGACACCGGCGTCGACCGTACCGGCCTGCTCTACGCCTGCCTGAACGGCTCGATGAAACTGGCGCTGGGCCTGGCGGTCGGGTTTGCTTTCCTTCTGCTCGGCTGGCTCGGCTTCGTGCCGTCGCGGGCGTCGGATCCGGGCAACGCCTTGCCGCTTCGTTTGCTCATCGGGATCGTGCCTGCGCTGCTCTCGCTGCTGGTGGCCGCCGCGATGCAGGGCTACGCCGAGCCGTCGACCCGTCCGGGGCCGGTGGGGGCAGCCGCGACGGACAGACCCGGCGACAGCGGCCTGCCGGGTTGAAGGGCCATCGGCATCATTCCGGCGCGAGGGCGGAGGCTTCGGCTGCCAAGAGTGGGCAAGGCCTGGACGACCTCGCGCAGGCGAGCATCAGTCAGATGCAGCTGTTCTCCACCGGCCTTCGCCATCCACGCCTTCGGCTTGTCGATGTCTGTCTACGTCCCGACTTACCTGCCCCCGAGCAGCGGGACGACATGATGGCGCAACCGGCTTATCGTATATTTCTTGGTCAGCGGTTTCATGGGCTGGCCGATCCGTTTCCCGCGCTGAATGAAACAACCCTCAGCCTCATACAGATCCACCAGCGCCCCAACGCGCATCTCCTTGCGCTTGACTGACAGGGCGTTGGCGGGGTCGTGGCCGTTCGCTACCGCCCCTAATAGCTTGGTCGCCTGCGCTCGCGCCTGGTCGACGGTAAGCGGATTAAAACGCCCTACCGTCATGAAGCGTTCAGGCGCATTTCTGCCGCCGCCATCAGCGCGATAGCGGATCACGAAGGTCTTGGTGCCGCTCGCTTCGACCCGCAGTCCGAACCCTGAGAGCTTGCCGTCCCAGACATGGTAGCGTTTGCCGGTCGTGGCCGCTTTCTCGACCACTGTTTTGGTCAGGATTAGGATGGACGCAGTGCTCATGATCCAGTGTTCCGCTGCCTCCAATTGGTCCGCACAGGGTCCGCACCATGGCTGGAAAATGAGCCGTTGACGGTCGCAGTGTAGCGCATCCAAATATAATTATATAGATATTTATCAGTAAGTTGGGCGTAGGATGGCGTAGCCCAGAGTAGGGCTTTTCACATCTTGCCAAGGTTGGGGTCGAGGGTTCGAATCCCTTCGCCCGCTCCAGTTTCTTTAGGGAAATTAAGAGCTTAGGTCGATAACGGCCATCAAGTTCACGGTTCTTCAGGTGCTGCGGGTCCACCACCCACCCTTACTCCAGCGTAGTCAATAGCATGTCGTTGGCTCGATCACCTACGCCTTCCGCGGGGGTTGTGGTGAGCAGGTGCCTCTGCGGCGCGCGAAACCGGATATCGAGGCGGCAGGGTCGCACTGTGCTAGGCTGAACGACGAACCGGCTGACGCCCGTAGGACCACCGCATCGATCACCCGATCACGTACCTGAGAATAGGCTCGTGGCATAAGGGCTGGCCTCCAAACCCAGCCCACAGCTTGAATCACATCCCAAGCGACTTCGGAATCCCACTTCGATTCAAGCTATTCGCAGCACGCTCTAGCGACTCTTTGGGTTGTGTGCGTCAATGTCTGCAAATAGCGACGCTGGCTGCTGGTCAGGCGGCTTGTCGTAGATCGGCTTTCTTCATCTCCTTGAGATCGTTCATGTTGAGGTAGCGATTGGCCTCGAGCCAGTTCTCGTGTGTCTCGACAGCGAGCGCCCGGATGAGGCGCAGGCAGCTATCTTCGTTTGGGAAGATGCGCAGGACAATGGTCCTGCGCTTGATCTCCTCGTTGAAGCGTTCGAGCATGTTGGTGCTCTTCATATGTTTGTGATGCTGGCGCGGCAGCCGGTAAAAAGTGAAGGTCTCCTCGATGGCCTCCTCGGCCCAGCCGGTCAGTTTGGGATAGCGCGGCGACCATTTCCTGAGCCACGCCGCGAGGTCGCTTCGGGCTTCCGAGAGCGCGCGACGATCATAGATCCAGCGCAGTTCCTGAAGGCAGTCGTCGTCAGCCTTGCGAGGCAGATGATCGAGCGCGTTGCGTAGGAAGTGAACATAACAGCGCTGGAACCACGCGTCGGGCAGCACTTCACGAACCGCTGCACGCAGGCCCGCATGATCATCGGCGACGACATATTCGACGCCGTGGAGGCCGCGATCCCTGAGATCGACGAGGAAGTCCTTCCACGACGAGCGGCTCTCGCGGTTGGCGAGTTCGACGGCGAGAATCTGACGCCGTCCCTCCCAGTCGACACCAAGCGCGACGAGCACCGCGCACGACCGAACCACGCCAGCCTGGCGGACCTTCTCGTACTTGGCGTCGATGATCAGATAGGCGAACGGCTCGTCCAGCCGGCGCCGCGCAAAGGCCGTCAGGCTCTCATCCAACCGCTTGTTGATCGCCGAGATGGTCGAGGCCGAGAAGCTGTGACCGCACAGCTCTTCGGTAATCGCCTTCACCTTGCGGGTCGAAACGCCCTGGACGTACATCTCGGCCAGCGCTGCAACCAACGCCTGCTCGGACCGCTGATAACGCTCGAACAACTCGGTCGAGAACCGCCCGTCCCGATCCTGCGGGACCCGCAACTCCAGCTTGCCAACCCGCGTAATCAGCGTCCGGTTATAGTGACCCGACCGATAGCCGATACGACCCTCGGATCGTTCACTCTTCCCGGCACCCAGCGCCTCCGTCATCTCGCCTTCGAGCATCTCCTGCAGCAAATCCTGCACGATCTCGCGCAACTTGTCATGGTTCGCACCCATCAGCTCTTTGACGGCGGCAATCGATGGCTTACTCTCATTCCTGGTCATGGTGGGGCTCCTATGGAGTTGGTGACGTTGAACATCACCAGCCTGCCATGGCCGCTCACATCCTCAAGGGATTTTGCAGAACATCCCGCACACTACCACTCTTTGCGTCAACAATTATCTCGCATCTGAGATGCGAGATAATTGCAACGACAGTGTTCCACGCGAGGGTTTGCTGCTCTTCAGTTCGCTGCTTGAAATTGTTCGAAGCGGGTAGCCAACCGCCCCCTGTCGGGCCAATCGATCGTTCGGCTGGGCATCATAAGGCTCTTGCCCCGCATGGCCTTGATACCCTGTTCGAGCATCGGCCCGTCGTTCATGGCGAAAAGCTGCTCGGACACATGGATGCGATAGTCGGCATCGATGCCGATCAGATTTGCATCGAAGGCGGCATGATGGACCTTGGACAGCGGGAGCCCATTGGCGACCATCGGCTGTCCAAGTTCTTCGTCACCGTCAGCGATGATGTGTGCGGCATCCAGCAGCCGGCGCTCGGGCAGTCGCGAAATGGCGCAGCGACCATCATAAGCGGTGAGTACGGCTTCGCGGAACGTCGCCTGGTGAAGGTGCTGGCTGACCAAGCGGAGCGCGTAGCGCCGCTCGGGCGCTGACGGGAGCGCGGCAACGGATGGCGCTAGCGGCATGCCGAACGCCAATTTGGCGACGAGGTCGTCCTTCGACCAGCCGGCAATGAAGGTGGGGTAGATGGCAGTATAGCGGCCGGGGGCGATTCCGAGAAAGTAGATGATCGGGATCTGTGATTCCATCGCTTCGCGCAGCCAGCGATTATCGGCTGCTTCCGGATCGGAACCCATGAAGGCGTGGTCGATCAACTCCTCGCCGCGGTGGATCTGATCGTGGACGCGCCGCTGGTCGTCGTACCAGACCCGGGCACCCGTAACTCCTCGATCTCGGCCAGGGACATGAGGGCCTTCCCTATTGCAACGGCATGAGCGCCTTGGGTGCGCCCGGCAGGAAGGTCAAATATTTGCCGAGCGTCATGCCGCCGTCGACGGCGATCTCCGCCCCGCTCATGTAGGACGCCTCGTCGCTGGCCAGAAACAAGCTGACCCGGGCGACCTCGTCGGGTTGCGCGGCGCGCCCGATCGGCAGGCTGACGAACTGCGCATCCATCTCGGCCGGTGACGCGCCGGTCGGATTGCCCATGGGCGTATTGACCGGGCCGGGATGCACCGAATTGACACGCACGCGGTGGTGGGACAGCTCCATCGCCGCCACCTTGGTCAGGCCGCGCGCGCCCCATTTGCTCGACGCATAGGCCGCCATGCCGTTGGTGCCCTGCAGACCCTCGGTCGACGAGATGTTGATAATCGATCCCCCACCGGCCGCGATCATGCCCGGCGCGAACGTCTTAATGCCGAGGAAAGTGCCGACCAAATTGACCGCGATCACCCGCTGATAATCGTCGAGCGACAGGTCGACGATCGTGCCGACGCGCAGGATACCGGCGTTGTTGACCAGCACCGTCACCGGACCGAAGCGGCTTTGAGCCTCCGCAGCGACGCGCGCCCAATCGGCCGCGCTCGACACGTCGAGCCGCGCCGCCATCGCCCCCTCGCCGATGTCGCGCGCGACCTGATCAACGTCCGGCAACACGTCCGCGACCACCACTTTCGCGCCTTCCTGCGCAAATAGCCGCGCAGTCGCCTCTCCCATACCGCGCGCGGCACCGGTGATGACCGCCACCTTTCCAGCAAGTCTACCCATTATCGCCTCCGTTTTGAGTCTCGTTTATTTTCAGATCGTGGCCGGACTCGATTACCGTTGCGTATATCTTTTTGACAATTGGCACAGGCCACCGGAAATAAGCTGTGCACAGAACATCGAACGCTCTTCATTCATTCGCTCCCGATCGGGATGGGCGGCACGGAGGATCTCCTCCGCGTGATTGAGGGACTCTGAAAGCATGACCGCGCCAAGAGCCTCCACGCTTCGGAACAGCAATTGATTTGACATATTAGGGAAGAAGACCTGCAGCTCGTCGCAGAACTGCTGCCTGAGTTCCCCGACCCGTTCCATTAGGGCGTCAGTTTGTTGTCCGCGCTCATTAAGCATATGCTGCATGAGCCGGCCATAATCATGTCCGTCTGCCTTTGAAAAAACAATGAAATGCGACATGGTATAAGCGGAGGTGCGGGTCCCATTCTTGAGAGGAAGGGACACGGAGAGGACGCGAGAGATCAAGCCGGAGCTGCTGGACGAACTGCTATCGGGGCTATCGAAGCCTGCGGGGCGATGGAGGCTATTCCGGAGCTGAAGAAAGCGCCGATGGAGCGGGCGCTGGGCGGCGAGCTGACCCACCATCTGGGCTACGGCCAGAAGCACGGCAGGCGCCTCCCTAACGAGCGACATTTGGGCAGGAGCATGCGAGGCTCCCCGCCAAGTCTCTTGTGGGCATCAGCTACTATAGTAACGATAGGGCGGCTTAACCTGTTGGAATGAGCAGGATACCTAGTGCGCACCAATGTGTACGTTGGCTTCGGAACCGGCAAATGCATTGTCCTGGGGG
>Ga0207703_10000141_pt1 | contig 86068 bp, 84 predicted proteins | sample KBSSwiS12_FD_184304 | JGI IMG/M metagenome (GOLD analysis project Ga0207703, IMG submission 184304) | Switchgrass rhizosphere microbial communities from Kellogg Biological Station, Michigan, USA - KBS Switchgrass S1-2 (SPAdes) (version 2) | ecosystem: Host-associated > Plants > Roots >...
CGACACGGTGATCGATGCGACGGGCAAGTACGTCATCCCGGGCGGCATCGACGCGCACACCCATTTCGAACTGCCGTTCGGCGGCACCGAGGCCTCCGACAGCTTCGAGACCGGCACCCGCGCCGCGGCGTGGGGCGGCACCACGACGGTCATCGATTTCGCGGTGCAGACGGCGGGCACGAAGGTGCAGGACGGGCTCGCCACCTGGCACGCGAAAGCCGCAGGCAACTGCGCGATCGACTACGGCTTCCACCAGATCGTCGGGGGCGTCGACGACGACTCCTTGAAGGCGATGGCGGGCTTCGTCGACGAGGGCATCACGAGTTACAAGATGTTCATGGCCTATCCGGGCGTCTTCTACTCGGATGACGGCCAGATCCTGCGCGCCATGCAGAAGGCCGCAGACCTGGGGTTGCTCACGATGATGCACGCCGAGAACGGCCCGGCCATCGACGTGCTCGCGGCCCAGCTGGTGGAGGCGGGCAAGAACACGCCGTACTACCACGGCGTCGCCCGGGCCTGGCAGATGGAGGAGGAGGCGACCCACCGCGCGATCATGCTGGCGCAGCTCACCAACGCCCCGCTCTACGTCGTGCACGTCAGCGCCAAGCAGGCCGTGCAGCAGCTGGCCTGGGCGCGCGACAACGGGCAGAACGTGTTCGGCGAGACCTGCCCGCAGTACCTGTACCTGTCGCTCGAGGAGCAACTCGGCGCGGTCAGCAAGGAATGGGGCGACTTCGAGGGCGCCAAGTGGGTGTGCTCGACGCCGCTGCGCTCCCGCGAGGAGGGCCACCAGGATCACATGTGGCAGGCCCTGCGCACCAACGACCTGCAGATGGTCTCCACCGACCACTGCCCGTTCTGCATGAAGGGGCAGAAGGATCTCGGGATCGGTGACTTCCGCAAGATCCCGAACGGCATCGGCTCGGTCGAGCACCGCATGGACCTGATGTACCAGGGCGTCGTCGCCGGCGAGCTGACCCTGGAGCGCTGGGTCGAGCTGACCAGCACCACCCCGGCGCGCATGTTCGGCATGTACGGCCAGAAGGGCGTCATCACGCCGGGCGCCGACGCCGACGTCGTCATCTACGACCCGAACGGCCACACCACGATCAGTCAGGCCAGCCACCACATGAACATGGACTACAGCGCGTGGGAGGGCTTCGAGATCGACGGCCACGTCGACACCGTCATCAGCCGCGGCAAGGTCGTGGTCGACAAGAACCAGTACCTCGGCGCGAAGGGCGACGGCCGGTTCATCAAACGCGGCCTGTCGCAGTACCTGGTGTAACGGGCATGGATTTCGGGGCAGTACTCCAGACCAATCCGCCGGCGTCGCGCACCATCGCGCTCGCCAAGCTCGCCGAGCAGTACGGCTTCAGCCACGTCTGGACCTTCGACTCTCACCTGCTCTGGCAGGAGCCGTACGTGATCTACAGCCAGATCCTCGCCGAGACCAAGCGGGTGAAGGTGGGCCCGTTCGTCACGAATCCGGCGACGCGCGACTGGACGGTCACGGCATCCGTCTTCGCGACCCTCAACGAGATGTTCGGCAACCGCACCGTCGTGGGCATCGGCCGCGGCGACTCGGCGGTGCGGGTCACCAACGGCAAGCCGACCACGCTGGCCGAGCTGCGCGAGGCGATCCATGTGATCCGCGAGCTGGGCAACTCGCGCAGCGTCGAGTACCACGGCTCCGAGCTGCGGTTCCCGTGGAGCGTCGGCAGTCAACTCGAGGTGTGGGTCGCCGCCTACGGCCCGCTCGCCCTCAAGCTGACCGGCGAGGTCGGCGACGGCTTCATCCTGCAGCTGGCCGACGTCGACATTGCCAAGTGGATGATCAAGCACGTGCGCGACGCGGCCGAGGCCGCGGGGCGCGATCCCGACTCCATCACCTTCTGCGTCGCGGCGCCGTTCTACATCACCGACGGGACCGAGGCCGGCCTGCAGCACGCTCGCGAGCAGACCCGCTGGTTCGGCGGCATGGTGGGCAACCACGTGGCCGACATCGTGGCCAAGTACGGGGCCAGTGGCGCCGTCCCTCAGGCGCTCACCGACTACATCGCGGGCCGCACCGGCTACGACTACAACTCCCACGGCAAAGCCGAGAACGACCACGTCGACTTCGTGCCCGACGAGATCGTCGACCGCTTCTGCATCCTGGGGACCGCCGCCGACCACATCGCCAAGCTCGAAGAGCTGAAGGCGATCGGAGTGCACCAGTTCGCGGGTTACCTGCAGCACGACAACAAGGAGGAGACCCTGCGCGTGTACGGCGAGACGGTCATCCCGGCACTGTCCGACCATCTCACCGCGAAGGCGTAGGCGCACCATGACCGACAAGCACCACCATCTCGACCCCACCCACCTCGACCCCGAGGACGGCGTCCGCGCCGTTGCGCTGGACCGCGCCCACGTCTTCCACTCCTGGTCGGCGCAGGGCGCCCTGCAGCCCTTCGTGATCGCGGGCGCACAGGGCTGCGAGGTATGGGACTTCGACGGCAATCGCTACCTCGACTTCTCGAGCCAGTTGGTCAACATCAACATCGGGCACGGGCATCCCAAGGTGGTGGCGGCGATCCAGGAGCAGGCGGCGACCCTGCCGACGGTGGCTCCCGCCCACGCGAACCTGGCGCGCGGCGAGGCGGCCAAGCGCATCCTGAGCAAGGCCGGCGCTCCGTTCGCCAAGGTGTTCTTCACCAACGGCGGGGCGGATGCCAACGAGAACGCGATGCGCCTGGCCCGCCTGGTCACCGGTCGCGACAAGATCCTGAGCCAGTACCGCAGCTACCACGGCAACACCGGAGCGGCGATCGTCGCCACCGGCGACTGGCGCCGCGTGCCGAACGAGTTCGCGCGCGGGCACGTGCACTTCTTCGGTCCGTTCGCTTACCGCTCCGAGTTCTGGTCGACCACGCCCGAGGAAGAGAGCGCGCGCGCCCTGCACAGCCTGGAGCGCATCATCCAGGCCGAGGGCATGAACTCGTTCGCCGCGCTCATCGTCGAGGGGGTGCCGGGCACCGCGGGCGTGCTCGTGCCGCCGCCCGGCTACTTCGCCGGGTTGCGGGCGCTGGCCGACAGGTACGGCTTCCTGTTGATCGTCGACGAGGTGATGTCGGGCTTCGGCCGCACCGGCGACTGGTTCGCCTGGCAGAACGCCGAGATCAACCCGCAGCGGGTCGTTCCCGATCTGATCACCTTCGCCAAGGGCGTCAACTCGGGCTACGTGCCGGCGGGCGGCGTCATCATCTCGGAGGGGATCGCGAAGGAGTTCGACGACCAGGTCTTCCCGGGCGGGCTCACCTACAGCGGGCACCCGCTGGCGATGGCGTCCATCGTCGCGTCGATCGACGCGATGGACGAGGAGGGCATCGTCGAGAACGCCGCGACGATCGGGCGCGAGGTACTCGGCCCGGGGCTGCTCGAGCTGGCGTCGCGGCATCCCATGATCGGCGAGGTGCGTGGGCTGGGCGTGTTCTGGGCGCTCGACCTGGTGATGGATCCCGCCACCCGCGAGCCAGTCGCACCCGCGACGATCGGCCTGCTCAAGTCGGAGTTGCTGAAGCGGGGGTTGCTGCCCTTCACGGCGGACAACCGGATCCACGTGGTGCCGCCGTGCACGGTCACCGCCGAGCAGGTCGCGACCGCGCTGGCGATCTACGACGAGGCGTTCACGGCGGTCGAGGCGATCTAGTCGCGGCGCACCGGGATCCGGTGCAGCCCGGCGCGGTCCGCGCGGCTGAGCGCGGCACAGGCCGCAGCTGTCCACGACTCGTGGATGGCGCAGTCCGCTGCCGCTCCCAACCGCGCTGCTCACGCCCGAAGGCGGGCCGCGACACTGCGGAGCCGGCCGCGCGCGACTAAACTCACCCCTCGTGCCTTCCCACACGTCCCCCTTCGATCTCCCCGTCTACGACCTCATGCACAAGCCGGGCGAGATGCGCGAGCGCACCCTGGAGTTCGACGCTCCTGAGCAGTTGGGCGAGGCCGTCGCGTACGTGCCGAAGGGCGAGCCGATGACGCTCGACGTGCGGTTGGAGGGCTTGCACGACGGCATCCTGGTGACCGCCGAGGTCGAGACCACGGCGGTCGGGGAGTGCGTGCGCTGCCTCGACCCGGTGTCGCTGCCGATCGAAGTCGAAATCCAGGAGCTTTTCGCGTATTCTCCTGATGAAGCTTTCGACTTCGCGGTTCACGATGACTACGTAGATCTTGAACCCGTCGTGCGGGATGCGGTGGTGCTGGCACTGCCGTTCCAGCCGGTCTGCCGGCCGGATTGCCCTGGTCTCGATCCGGAAACGGGTCAGAAACTGGCGGACGATACGGATCGGAAGCCGCGTGAAGTGCTCGACCCGAGGTGGGCGGCGCTGCAGGGCTTCACTCAAGACGACGACTCGCAGCAGTAATCCGCTGCGCGCAGCACAGCAGAGAAGAGACAGTCATGGCCGTTCCCAAGCGCAAGCAGTCGCGCAGCAACACGCACGCCCGGCGCTCGCAGTGGAAGGCGACGCCGGTTCAGCTCGTCAAGACCATCGAGAACGGCAAGACCGTCTACAGCCTTCCGCACCGCGCCAAGGTCGTCGAAGACTCGACCGGCACCCCCCTGTACCTGGAGTACAAGGGCCGCAAGGTCGCCGACGTCTGAGCCTATGGTTCGCCCTTCGGGCGACACGGTCCTGCCGAATGACCGCGCACGTCTCAGTGAGACTCTCGGCGTCGAGATCGACCCCGATCTGCTTCAGCTCGCGCTGACCCATCGCTCGTACGCCTACGAGAACGGCGGGCTCGCCCACAACGAGCGGCTCGAGTTCCTCGGCGACTCGATCCTCGGGCAGGCAGTCACCGTCATGCTCTACACCGAGAACCCGGACCTCGACGAGGGCGAGCTGGCCAAGCGCCGGGCCAGCCTGGTGTCGTCGGTCGCGCTGGCCGAGATCGCCGTGGGCATCGACCTCGGATCGCACATCCTGCTCGGCCGTGGAGAAGAGCTGACCGGCGGCCGACAGAAGTCGTCGATCCTGGCCGACTGCGTCGAGGCCGTGATCGGCGCCACCTACCTGTCCGCGGGCCCGGATGCCGCGACCGGGCTCGTGCTCAGACTCATCGCTCCGCTGCTCGCCGACCCCGAGCGCTTCGGGGCCGCCATGGATCCCAAGACCAGCCTGCAAGAGCTCTCGACCCGCACCGGGCGGGGCCTGCCGGTCTACGAGGTCAGCGACAGCGGCCCGGATCACTCGAAGCGCTTCCACGCGACCGTGCTGGTCGGCGGCTCGCCGGTCGCGACCGGCGACGGGTCGAGCAAGAAGCAGGCCGAGATGGCCGCGGCGCTCGCGGCCTGGGCCGTGCTGCAGCGCCCCAAGCGCTAGTCGGCGCCGGATGCTAGAACTGGCCTGTGCCTGAGCTGCCAGAAGTCGAGGTCGTGCGATCCGGCCTCGAGCCCGCGGTGACCGGAGCCATGGTGACTCGCGTCGAGGTGCTCGACGAGCGCTCGCTGCGCCGCCATGACGGCCCGGCCGAGGACTTCACCCAGCGGCTGACCGGCGCCGTGCTCGGCACACCCGAGCGGCGCGGCAAGTTCCTCTGGATCCCTTTAGCCGCGCCGTCAGGTTCGGAGCCCACCGAGGCGCTCACCATCCACCTCGGGATGAGTGGCCAGGTCCTGCTGCGCGACCGGGCGGCGGCGCGCGACCGGTTGACCCGCGTGGTGCTGGAGGTGCGGCATCCCGAGAGCGGGGAGTCACGCATCGACTTCGTCGACCAGCGCATCTTCGGCTCGATGGCGCTCGACACCCTTGTCTCGTCGAACGATCACCCGGAGCAGCGGGTGCCGAGCCAGGTCGCGCACATCGCGCGCGACCCGCTGGATCCGCTCTTCGACGATCGGGCGTTCCTGCGAGCGCTGGCGCGCAAGCAGACCACCATCAAGCGCGCCCTTCTCGACCAGACCCTGATCAGCGGGGTCGGCAACATCTACGCCGATGAGTCGTTGTGGGCGGCCCGCGTGCACTACGACCAGCCGACCGCCACGCTCAGCCGCCCGCGGGCGACGGCGCTGCTGGCCGAGGTGCGGGCCGTGCTCGGAAAGGCGCTCGCCGAGGGCGGCACCAGTTTCGATGCGCAGTACGTGAACGTCAACGGCGCATCCGGCTACTTCTCGCATTCGCTGAACGCCTACGGTCGGCACGGCGAGCCGTGCCCGCGCTGCGGCCGCCCGATCGTGCGCGAGAGCTTCATGAACCGCGGCTCGCACTTCTGCGCGCATTGTCAGCGAGTTCGCTAGAGCGCCTTCTTCCAGGCACCTTCATAGCCGATCGGCACGAATCCCACTGCCTCGTTGACGGCGAGCATCGGCCGGTTCTCTTCGGCGTTCCAGGTGAGGACCGAAGGATGCCCGGGTGCGACGTCGCTCAACAGTTGCAGATTCGCGACCTTCAGCAGCATCCCGAGTCGGTGCCCGCGATGCTCGCGGAGCACGATGGTGTCCCACTGGCCGATCGACTTGGCGAGATCATGGGGAGCGCTCAGCCGGGTGAACCCGGCGAGTCGGCCGCTCGGCTCGTGCCGCGCCGCCGCGGTGAGCAGCTGCTGGGGGGAGCCGAGAAGGAGGGCCTCCTTGGTCGCGATCCGCTCGGCGGTCCACACGTCGAGGGGCTCCTCGAGCCCGGCGCTCGGCGCGTCGGTGCTCATGCGGGTCTGCAGAGCGGCCAGGTCATCAAGCAGGTCGGGCGGCGTCGCGCCGGCCCAGGTGAGCACCCGGTAGTCGCCGGCATGTTCGGCGGCGCTCGCGCGCAGCCGCGCGAGCGCGTCCGGGTCGGCGGGTAGGGCGAAGCGGCTTCCGCGTTCGACCTGCTCGAGCGTCCACCCTCTGGCGAGCAGGAAGCGCACCTCGCGATTGCCGGCCGGGACTGAGCCGAAGCCGGTCGGGGGGGCGAGACGCTCGCCGGGGGCATCCGCCGAGACCGCGTAGGTGATCAGTCGCTCGAGCCCCGTGTCGCGCGCCAGGGATTCGACCGCGTCGGCGAGTGCCCGGCCGATTCCGTTCCCCTGATGGTCGGGGTGCACCTGCACGTCGATCCAGCCGACCCTGGCGTCGTCGAGCTGCGTCTGGAGCACCGCGCGGCCGACGACGGCTCCGTCGAGCCTGGCGAGCAGCACGCGCTTCGGCTCAGTCTCGTCGAGATAGTTGGGCAGCATCTCCTCGGCGCTGACCGCCACTTCGGGGATGCCGTAGCCGGCCACCTCGACCGCGTTGCGCACCGCCATCATCCCGGCGAACACGCCGTCGCGGTCGTCGGCGATGCTGCGCGGAATCGCCGCCTCGTCGATCGTGAACGTGCTCATGCCCCGCACCCGCCGCCGAAGACGACCACCGCATCCATACCGGTACCGTAGACGGGTGCAACGACGAAGCGGATGGAGGTCGGGGTGTACCTCAAGAGCCTGACCCTCAAAGGCTTCAAGTCGTTCGCGCAGCCGACCACCTTCGCCTTCGAGCCGGGCGTGACCGCGGTCGTCGGGCCGAACGGATCCGGCAAGTCGAACGTCGTCGACGCGCTCGCCTGGGTGATGGGCGAGCAGGGAGCCAAGACCTTGCGCGGCGGCAAGATGGAGGACGTCATCTTCGCCGGCACCGCGACCAAGGGTCCGCTGGGCCGCGCCGAGGTGCTGCTGACCATCGACAACGCGGATGGCGCGCTTCCGATCGACTACAGCGAGGTCACCATCTCGCGCACGCTGTTCCGCAACGGCGGCAGCGAGTACGCGATCAACGGCGAGCAGTGCCGCCTGCTCGACGTGCAGGAGCTGCTGAGCGACTCCGGGCTGGGTCGCGAGATGCACGTGATCGTCGGCCAGGGGCAGCTCGACCAGGTGCTGCACGCCACTCCGGAGGAGCGCCGCGGCTTCATCGAGGAGGCGGCCGGCATCCTCAAGCACCGCCGTCGCAAAGAGAAGACGCTGCGCAAGCTGGAGGCGATGCAGGCCAACCTGACCCGCCTGTCCGACCTGGCGGGCGAGATCCGGCGGCAGCTCAAGCCGCTCGGGCAGCAGGCCGAGATCGCGCGCGAGGCGCAGACCATCGCGGCGATCGTGCGCGATGCCCGCGCCCGCCTGCTGGCCGATGAGGTGGTCGAGCTGCGCACCGCGATCGACGACGTGAGCCGCAGCGAGAGCGAGCGCAAGACCGAGCGCCTGGTGCTGCAGGAGCAGCTGGATCAGGCCAAGCTGCGCCAGGCCCGTCTCGAGCAGACCATGACCGGCGATTCGGTGGATGCGGCGCGCCAGGTCGCCTTCGGCCTCGAGCAGGTGCAGGACCACCTGCGCTCGCTCTTCACCCTCGCGAACCAGCGGCTGTCGCTGCTCGGCCAGCAGGCCGAGCTGCCCGGGATGGCGTCGACCATCTCACCGCGCCTGGTCGAGGACGCCCGCGAAGAGGCGGTCCGTCTCGCCGCCGGCGTCGCCGAGGTCGAAGAGCTGCTCGGACGGGCGAGCGCCGTGACGGCGACGGCCCGCGCGTCGCTCGAGTCACTGGACGAGGAGATCAGCGCGCAGAGCAGCCTGATCTCGCAGCACGACCTCGAGCAGGGACGGCTGAGCGGTCAGGTGGATGCCGCGGAATCCCGTCGCACGGCCACCCGAGGAGAGCTCGATCGGCAGCGCGCCGCGCTCGGGGCGGCGGAGCAGCGCCGCGAGCAGGCTCGCGCCGAACTCCTCGAGATCGAGGGCGGGGATGACGGGGCGGGCGCCGACGGGGATCTCGCCGCTGCAGTCGATGCCGCCGACGCCGTCGTGAAGGGGCTGCAGGCCGAGGTGGAGGCGCTGCGCGACGAGTTGCACGCCTCCGAGCGCGAGCGCGACGCTCTCGCCGCGCGCACCTCGGCGCTCTCGATGGCGGTCGACCAGAAAGACGGGTCGGCCGCGATCCTGTCTGCGGGCGGCATCCGTGGCCTGGTCGCCGAGCACGTGCAGGTGCGGGCCGGCTACGAAGCGGCGATCGCCGCCGCGCTCGGCACGCTCGCCGACGCGGTGCTCGCCGACTCGCGGGATGCCGGCCTCTCGGCCCTCGCGCAGGCGCGCGACAGTGACGCGGGCCGCGTCGAGATCGTGGTCGCCGACGGCGGGGACGACTCCGCAGCACTCGCACCGCTGCCCGCTGGGACGCAGGCGGCGTCGGAGCTGGTCACCGCGCCCCGCGGCATCCTGGGCCTGCTGTCTCGGACCGTCGTCGTCGACGATCTGGCGGCGGCGCGCGCGGCATGGCCGGCTCTGTCGAAGCTCGACGTGGATGGCCTCACCGTCATCACACGCGACGGCGACGTGCTGACCGAGTACGTGCTGCGCGGCGGAACCGGCGCCGGCCGCAGCACCCTCGAACTCGTTGCCGAGAGGGATGCGGCACAGGAGAAGCTGGTCGCGGTCACGACGGCCATCGAACGCACGCGCTTCGCCCTGGCCGAGAAGCGCGAGCAACTCGACGGGGCCCAGATCGACGCGGCGCAGGCCGCGGCGGCCCTCAAGGCCTTCGAGGCCGGGCTCGCGGAACGCAGCCAGGCGGTCGGGCGCTCCCGCGCGCAACTGGAAGCGGCGCGGGCCGAGGGCGAGCGTCTGGCCGAGGCGGTGCGTCAGCTGACCGAAGCTGCCGAAGCCGCGGACTCGGCCGTCGAGCGCGCCGTCGCCGAGCGCGATTCCCACGCCGCGACACCCCGGCCGATCCTCGACGTCGGCAGCCGCGATGCGCTCGTCGCCGAGCTCGAGGCGGCTCGCGCGGCCGAGGTGCAAGCCCGGATCGAACTCGAGACCGCGCGCGAGCGCGTGCGCGCGCAGCACGCCCAGGCCGACTCGTTGCAGAAGCAGCTCGAGGCCGAGCGCGCCGCCGCCGAGGAGGCCGCCCGTCTCGCGGTGCTGCGCCAGCGTCAGGTGCAGGCGGCGACCGGCGTGACCGACGCCCTGCCCGCGGTTCTGGATGTCGCCGACCGCTCGGTGTCGCAGGCCCGGGTCGCCCTCGCCGCCGCCGAGGCCGAGCGCGCCAAGCAGAACGAAGAGCTGCAGGAGCTGCGCCGCAACGAGAACGGACTGCGCGAGCGGTTCCAGGCCCTCAACGACAACGTGCACGGCCTCGAGATGCAGGCGTACGAGAAGAAGCTGCACCTGTCGACGCTGCTCGAGCGCGCCGCAGAGGAGCTCGGCCTCGACGAAGAGGTGCTGGTCGCCGAGTACGGGCCCGAGGTGCCGGTGCCCCTCGACGAGGAATTGAGCGGGTCGAGTAGCGACGCGTCAGCGCCGCGTGTCGAGACCGAGGAGGGTTTCGACACGCCGCCGGAGGCGGCTACTCAACCGGCCGAGACGGTCTTCGATCGCAGCAAGCAGCAGGCCCGCCTGGCGTCCGCCGAGCGCAAGCTCGCGCAACTGGGCCGCGTGAACCCGCTCGCCCTGGAGGAGTTCGCGGCACTCGAGCAGCGCCACAAGTTCCTGACCGAGCAGCTCGCCGACCTGACGGCGACCCGCAAAGACCTGCTCACGATCATCGACGAGATCGACGACAAGATGCAGGACATCTTCTCGGCCGCCTTCGAAGACACCCGGGCCGCGTTCGACGAGGTGTTCCCCGTGCTGTTCCCGGGCGGCACCGGAAGCCTGTTCCTGACCAACCCCTCCGAGCTGCTGACCACCGGGATCGAGGTCACGGTCAAGCCGGCCGGCAAGAAGATCGAGCGGCTCTCGCTGCTCAGCGGCGGCGAGCGTTCACTGGCCGCGGTGGCCCTGCTGATCGCGATCTTCAAGGCGCGGCCCAGCCCGTTCTACATCCTGGATGAGGTCGAAGCCGCTCTCGACGACGCGAACCTCGGCAGACTGCTGACCATCCTGCAAGACCTGCGCGCCAGCTCGCAGCTCATCGTGATCACCCACCAGAAGCGCACGATGGAGATCGCGGATGCGCTGTACGGCGTCTCGATGCGGCAGGACGGCGTGAGCGCCGTGGTCGGCCAGCGCGTGACGGCGCCGGAGGGCGCGCGGGCCTAGCGGCCCGGGTCCGCGTCTCGGCCCGCTCGTCGCGCCCACGCGACGCCGAGCTCGAAGCGCGAGTGGGCGTCCAGCGCGTCCATCGCCTCCGAGATCCGGCGGTGCACGGTGCGCGGCGAGATGCCGAGGCTCTGGGCGATGGCGGCGTCAGACAGTCCGCGCTCCAGCAGGTGCAGCACCGGCTCCCAGCCGTCGTCGCCGAGCGGGAAGTCGACCGCCTTGGTCCAGATGCTCTCGACGTAGAGCGCGACGATCTCGGTGATCGACGGGTGGGTGACGATCGCGATGCTGCTGGGCGGATGCTCGCCCCAGTCCAGCGGCAGCGCGCAGAGCACGCCGCGATCGGCGTACACCCAGCTGGGGATCGCGTCGGCGATCCGGATCCGCATGCCCAACCTGCGCAGTTCCTCGAGGAACGCGCGGTCCTCATCGACAGTGAGAAGAGACCGGGGGAAGACCCCACGGATCGCGGACTGGGCGACGAGCCGCTTCTCGTCCTCGGTCATCGTCGGAACCATGACCGAGCGGACGATCGACAGGTCGGGGTAGAGGTTCACGGGGTCGTGAGGTGGGTGGCTGACCGCGTATCGCGGCCAGGCCTTCCACTGCGCCTCGTGCCCGTGCACGAACTCGGCCCATGGCGCGGTGTCGTCTGGTGAACTCCCGACCTCCCAGTCGCGGGTGAGGGCGGACAGCGCGGCGGCCGAGATGGCGAGCGCGCGCAGACCATCCAGCTCGGAGTTGACGACGCGCTCGGTGGCCGTCGCCATCGCGCGATCGGGCGAGAGGGCTTCGATGGTGTCGCCGTCGAAGGCGATCAGGCCCGTGGCATCCAGCCGCCGGAGCAGGTCGGGGAGCCGGTCATGGGGCAGCGCCTGCAGGGCGCGCAACTCGGCGAGGGAGCCGGGCCGTACCCGGTAGATAGTGCTCAGCAGGCGTCGGGCGTCGGGGTCGGCCAGAACCGGGTCCATCTGCACACCCTTCTGCGAGCCGACACGGGTGACGGCACGGTGACCTGTGTTCGTCATGGCGAGTATATGACAAAGCCTCGTCGCTACTCTGACCGCATCATGACAGCGCTTTCTCCGGCGGTGCCGCTCCCCGCTTCTCGACCGCTCGCGCGGTCCGCGGGCCGGATCGCCGCCGCGCCGTCGAGTGCCGCGCGGCTGTCCGAGCCGGGCTCGCAGGACGATGCGCGCCGCTTCGACGTGACCGACTTCGTGCTGACCGAGTACCCGCGCGTCGTCTCGGCCGTCCGGATGATCGCCGGCGACCGCGACGCGGCAGTGGATGCCGTGCAAGAGGCGCTGGTCCAGCTGCTGACCGACTGCGACCGCGCCTGGCCGCGAAACGTCGCCGCCTGGATCACCGTGGTCGCCAGCAACCGAGCGCGCGACGTGCACCGCAGAGACGCCGTCGGACGCCGGGCCGTCGATCGGCTCCGGCCGTCGGCTCCGGAGGACCCGATGGATCGGGCCGGCCGCGACCTCGATGTGCTCGCGGCCCTGGAGACGCTCCCGCGGCGGATGCGGCAGGTCTGCGTGCTGCACTACCTGCAGGACCAGTCGGTGCGCGAGATCGCGCTCGCCCTGGGCATCGGGACCGGCACGGTCAAGACCCAATTGCACCGCGGCCGCATCGCCTTGGCCCGGCGACTCGGAACGTAGCCGTGCGTCCAGTACGGTGGCGTCATGTCCGGGGGAACCGCATGATCGTCAGCCGGCGCTGGGGGTTCTCGGCGGTGGTCTGCGCCGTGCTCGGCGTGGGCATCGGCGTGCTGATCGCGGTCCTGGCCGGACTGGGATCCGGTTCGCGCCTCGTCATCGGCGTCGGAGTCGGCTTCATCATCGGGGGCGGACTGCTCGCGATCTTCCACCGACTGATCGTGCGGCGCCTTCTCGTCAAGCCGGGCAGCCGTGTCGTCTACGAGAAGGTGTCGGAGCCCGTCGTCGAGGACGGTGTCGCGATCACGCGTCGAGCCGTGCCGGCGTTCGACCCCGAGACGGGCGAGCCGCTGCTCCGCGGTGCGAGCTCGACCTTCCTCGGCCTCTCGTTGGAGGTGTGGACGCTGATCCTGGTCGGTCTGGGCATCCTGATCGTCGGGGTCGGCATCGTGATGTACCTGGCCGGCTGAGGTCGTGATGTTCGGTTAGCCGGCCGAACCCCGCGGGTCGGGGGCGGGCGCCGCGGCGGACGGGCCGGCGACCGGTTCGTCGGTCAGGGGGACCAGCGGCCGTCCATTGACGGTCAGCACCTCCCACCGGTCGCCGTCGAGCCGGAAGGTCGAGATCGACCCGTTGCGGATCGCGTCCAGCGGGCGCCCGGCGAGCGCCGCCAGGGTGTACCGGATGATCGTGCCGTGCGCCACGATGACCACGTCGCGATCGCGGAAGTCGTCCGCCACCCGGGCGAGGCCGGCCAGGCCACGGCTCACCACGGAATCCAGGCTCTCGGCCCCCGGGTAATCCCGGTGCGGCCAGCGCGCGACCGTCTCACTCGACGATGTGCCCTCGAGCGGCCCGTAGTCCCGCTCGACGAAGGCGGGGTAGCTCGGGCCGAGTTCGAGCCCGAGGTCGTGCGCGATGATCTTCGCGGTCTCGCGCGCCCGCACCAGCGGCGAACTGACCACGACCTCCCACCCGCCGTCGGCGAGGATCCCGGCCGCCTCGTGCGCTTGCTCGCGGCCCCGGGCGTTCAGAGGGATGTCGCTGGAGCCCTGGAGCTTGTCGTCACGATTCCAGTCGGTCTCGCCGTGGCGGATGAAGGCGAAGGTCACGCGACCATCCTGCATGATGGGGCGATGACATCCGGCCCGCTCGCCGCGGCATCCGGTCCGGGCGGGTCGACGGTGCTCCGTCCGTCCCGTGCCGCGTACGCCCGCGCACTGCGTGGGAATGCCTGGGTCGCCTTCCCGCTGCTGCTGATCTCTCTGATCCGGATCGGCCAGAACTGGTGGCTGCTGCCGTTCTTCGCCGTGGCACTCCTGCTCACTGTCGGAGGAGTGGTTCTCTACTTCCGCACCGCGCGCATCGAGTGCGGGGGTGCCTCCTTCACCGTGGTGTCGATGTTCGGAGTGCGGCGCACCTTCCGGGCCGCTGACGTCACTGCGGTGGTGACCGTGACCGCGTTGACGTGGACCGGACTGGCGGGTGGCGTTGCCCAGTTGATCGTGCTGGGAGCTGACGGCGCCAAGATCCTGAGATTGCAGGGTCGAACCTGGCAGCTCGATCAGCTCACAGAGCTCGCGAACGACCTCATTGCGCGAGGGGTGGCGCATGAGGCGATCGGACCGATCGGGGCCGCAGCGCTCCGTGAGCGCTACCCGAGGGTGGTGCGCTGGTACGAGGTGCACAGAATGGCGACCATTCTGCTGCTGAGTCTCGCGTTGTTCGTGCTGGTGTTGGCCGTTGTCGCCGTCGTGATCTTCTCGTCGCCCGCCTGACGCGGCCTCGGCGACGCGCTGATTAGGCTGACGGCATGGCCCGACCCAGTTGGAGAGAGCGTCGCGCGGCGCGCCGCACCGAGACGGCGGCGCCCATCGACGGCCCGGAAGAGCCGGTTGAGCCCGTCGAGCACGTGGAGGCCGCACCGGAGCCCGCTCCCGCTCCCGCCGTGCCCGCTCCCGCAGCGCCGGTCGAGCCGGCGCCGGTCGCATCCGCCTCTGCACCCGAACCCCCGGCCAAACCCGCCCCGTGGTCCCTCGGCAGCACCCTTCGGGGCATGTTCTCGCGCAAGACCATCGACGATGAGACCTGGAGCGACCTCGAAGACGCGCTGCTGTCAGCCGACTTCGGCCCCGACATCACGGATGCGATCGTCGACGAACTGCGAGCCAACGTCGCCAAGTACAAGACGACCGACCCGGCCGACCTGCAGCGGATGCTGCGCGAGATCATCGAGGTCCGTCTCGAGCGCCTCGACTCCACCCTCACTCTCACCAACCGTCCCGCGGTCGTTCTGGTCGTCGGCGTCAACGGCGTCGGCAAGACCACCACGATCGGCAAGTTCGCCAAGTTCCTGACGAACTACGGCCGGACAGTGATCGTCGGCGCAGCCGATACCTTCCGAGCGGCGGCTGTCGAGCAGGTGGCCACCTGGGCGGAGCGGGCCGGAGCACAGGTGGTGCGGCCGCAGCAGGCCGGGCAGGATCCCGCATCCGTCGCGTTCCAGACGGTCGAGAAGGCCGTGCAGGACGGCGTCGAGATCGTGCTGATCGACACCGCGGGCCGTCTGCAGACCAAGAGCGGACTGATGGACGAACTGGCCAAGGTGCGCCGAGTGGTCGAGAAGCTCGCCCCGGTGGCCGAGGTGCTGCTGGTGCTCGATGCCACGACGGGTCAGAACGGCGTCGCGCAGGCCGAGGCCTTCATCGAGCACGCCGGAGTCACGGGTCTGGTGCTCACCAAGCTCGACGGCTCGGCCAAGGGCGGATTCGTCCTCGCGGTTCAGGAGAAGACCGGCATCCCGATCAAGCTCATCGGCCAGGGCGAATCGATCGGCGACCTGACGGGGTTCACGGCGCGGGTGTTCGCGGCGCAGTTGGTGGGATGACGTGACCCGACGCCCGAGACGGGCGTCGGCGCTGGCGTCGCGGCAAAGGCCAGAAATGGCTTTTGCTCATAGCTCCAGCGCGCGGTGACGCTCCGCCAGCTCCTGGTACTGGATCGCGTTCAGCCGCACGCGCTCGGCGCCGGCCTCGTCGAGGGCACCGCGCAACTTCGCCGGGACGCCGGCGGCCAGCATCCCCGCCGGGATCTCCTGTCCCTCGAGCACGAGCGCCCCGGCCGCGACGAACGCTCCGGCTCGGATCACCGAGTGATTCAGCAGCACGGCCCCCATGCCGATCAGGCAGCCGTCTTCGATCGTCGTGCCGTGGATGATCGCCCCGTGACCGATGCCGACCCCGGCGCCGATCGTGGCGGGGACACCTTCGTCGACGTGGATCGTGCAGTTGTCCTGCAGATTGCTGCCCTCGCCCAGCACGATGTCGGCCAGGTCGCCGCGCAGCACAGCTCCGTAGAAGACGCTGGCATGCGCGAGCACCCGCACCCGTCCGATGAGCGTGGCGTTCGGAGCGACCCAGGCTGTCGGGTCGATCTCGGGGGTGTGGCCGTCGAAGGGGAGCAGAAGAGGCATGCTCCGACCCTACCCAGCGCGGCTAGGCTCGCCCCATGACCTCGACCGAACCCGCCACGCCGGATGCCGCTGCGGCCGCGCAGGCGAAGAAGCGTCCCTCGCCGCTGCTGTCGGCGCTGGCGATCGTGCTGGCGCTGGTCGGGGGATTCCTGATCGGCTACAGCTTCCTCAGCGGGGTGGCTAACCAGTTCGACCTGCAATCCACGCACAGCTCGCTCTACATCGCCCTGTTCTTCGTGGGGCTCGGCATCGTGATCGTCGGGATCGTGTTCGCCCTGGTGGGCATCGTCCGGCGCGCACATCGCGTGCTCTCGCTCGTGGCGCTGGTGCTCTCGATGCTGCCGTCGTTCGTCGTCCTGGTGATCGCGGCCCTGCTGTTCCTGTGAGTCCGCGCCGCCCCGATTAAGCTGGTCAGCACCATGGCCACCTTCGGAACCCTCTCGGATCGCCTCACCGCGACCTTCCGCAACCTGCGCGGCAAGGGCAAGCTCACCCCCGCAGACGTCGACGGGACGGTGCGCGAGATCCGCCGCGCCCTGCTCGACGCGGATGTCGCCCTCGAGGTCGTCAAGGACTTCACCGGCAAGGTGCGCGAGCGCGCTCTCGGCGACGAGGTGAACAAGGCGCTGAACCCGGCGCAGCAGGTCGTGCAGATCGTCAACGACGAGCTGGTCGCGATCCTCGGCGGACAGCAGCGGCGTCTGGAGTTCGCCAAGAAGCCCCCGACCGTGATCATGCTCGCCGGTCTGCAGGGCGCCGGAAAGACGACCCTGGCCGGCAAGCTCGCGAAGTGGCTGGCCAAAGAGGGGCACACGCCCCTGCTGGTCGCGGCCGACCTGCAGCGCCCCCAGGCCGTGCAGCAGCTGCAGGTGGTCGGCGGGCAGGCCGGCGTGCCGGTCTTCGCGCCGGAGCCCGGCAATGGCGTCGGAGACCCGGTCAAGGTCGCCCGCGATGGCGTCAAGGAGGCCGAGCGCAAGCTGTACGACACGGTCATCGTCGACACGGCCGGCCGGCTCGGAATCGATGCCGAGCTGATGAAGCAGGCCTCCGACATCCGCAAGGCCGTCGACCCCGACGAGGTGCTGTTCGTCATCGACGCGATGATCGGTCAGGACGCCGTGACCACGGCCCGCGCCTTCCAGGACGGCGTCGACTTCACGGGCGTGGTGCTCAGCAAGCTCGACGGCGATGCGCGTGGCGGTGCGGCGCTGTCGGTCGCGTCCGTGACGGGGCGGCCGATCATGTTCGCCTCGACGGGTGAGGGCCTCGACGACTTCGAGCCGTTCTATCCCGATCGCATGGCCAGCCGCATCCTGGATCTGGGCGACATCCTCACGCTCATCGAGCAGGCGCAGTCGGCCTTCGATGAGGACGAGGCGCGCAAGACCGCCGAGAAGTTCGCGACCGACACGTTCACGCTCGACGACTTCCTCAAGCAGATGCAGCAGCTCAAGAACATGGGCTCGATCAAGGGGATGCTGGGCATGCTCCCCGGCGCGCGCGGCATGCGCGAGCAGCTCGACAACTTCGACGAGCGCGAGATCACCCGCACCGAGGCGATCATCCAGTCGATGACCCTGCAGGAGCGCACCACGCCGAAACTGCTGAACGGATCGCGCCGGGTGCGCATCGCCCGCGGCTCGGGCACCACGGTGACCGATGTCAATCAGCTGGTCGCCCGCTTCGAGCAGGCCGCCAAGATGATGAAGACGGTCGCGAAGGGCGGCGTGCCGCAGGTGCCGGGCATGGGTCCGATCCCCGGTGCGGGCTACGGCGGCAAGAAGAAGGTGCAGCAGGCGAAGAAGTCGAAGTCGGGCAATCCGGCCAAGCGCGCGGCCGAGAATGCGGCGCTGGCCGGCGGGGTGAAGGCGGCCGGGGCCGCGGCATCCGGTTCGGGATTCGGCCTCGGGTCGGGCGGGGGCGGCGCAGGCGGCAAGGCGGGCGGCCCGAGCGAGGAGGAGCTCGCGGCCCTGCAGAAGTTCATGGGGCGGCGCTGATGGCCGTGTCGCCTCGCAAGGTCAGGGTCGGCGTTCAGGTTGCGCCCCAGCACGCCCTCTACCCGACGATCCGTGAGACCGTCCAGCGGCTCGAAGACCTGGGCGTCGACATCGTCTTCAACTGGGATCATTTCTTCCCACTCTCCGGCGCTCCCGACGGGCTGCACTACGAGTCGTGGACGATGCTCGCGGCCATGGCCGAGCAGACCTCGCGGGTCGAATTCGGCGCACTGGTCAACTGCAACAGCTACCGCAACCCCGATCTGCAGGCCGACATGGCGCGCACCATCGACCACATCAGCACCCACTCGGGCAGCGCGGGACGCTTCATCTTCGGCACCGGATCCGGCTGGTTCGAGCGGGACTACACCGAGTACGGCTACCAGTTCGGCACCGCCGGGTCGCGGCTCGACGCGCTCGCCGAGGACCTGCCGCGCATCAAGGCCCGGTGGGGCAAGCTCAACCCACCGCCGACCCGCCGCATCCCGATCCTGATCGGTGGGGGCGGCGAGAAGAAGACCCTGAAGATCGTGGCCGAGCACGCCGACATCTGGCACAGCTTCTCGAATACCGTGACCCTGCAGCACAAGCTCGGCGTTCTGACCGAGTGGTGCGCAGTGGTCGGCCGCGACCCGAGTGAGATCGAGTTGTCGACGCACGTGAGCACGCACCGGGCGGGCGGCATTCAGCAGGACGTGCTCGAGAAGCAACTCGAGCTCGGCGTCACGCTGTTCGAGGCCTCCACGATGGGACCGGACTTCGCGCTCGACCACGTGGTCGAGCTGTTGAAATGGCGGGATTCGCTGGGCTGATGTCCTGAATCCGCTCTCGCGCGTCGGTCGTCTCTCGTACCGTCGTCATGGTGAGCAGCCCTGCAGCCCCCGTCGCCGCGCCGACCGTCGAAAGTCCGCGCGAGCGTGCCCTGGTGTGGATCGCCGTCATCGTCACGCTGTTGGCCTGGGCGAGCGCCTTCGTGGTCATCCGCGGCGTCGCCCCGCATGTTCCCGGCGGCGCGCTGGCACTCGGGCGGCTGATCGTGGGCACCCTGGCGCTCGGCGTCGTCGCGCTTCTGCAGCGACGGTGGATGCGGCCGACCGCCCGCGAGTGGATCCAGATCGTGGCGTACGGCATCGCCTGGTTCGGTGCCTACAACGTGACGCTCAACATCGCCGAGCACAGTCTCGACGCCGGGACCACCGCGATGATCGTCGGCGCCGGCCCCATTCTGATCGCGCTCGGGGCCGGGCTGTTCCTGGGGGAGGGCATCCCCAAGTGGCTGGCGATCGGTGCGGGCGTCGCGTTCGTGGGCGTCATCCTGATCGGCCTCTCGACCAGTCTGACCACGGCCAAGGGCGTCGACCCGATCGGTGTCGTGTGGTCGTTGGCCGCAGCGGTGACGTACACGATCGGCGTGCTGGTGCAGAAGCCCGCGATCAGGCGGCTTCCCGCCGGTCAGGTGACCTTCATGGGATGCGCGATCGGCATGATCGCCTGCCTCCCCTTCCTGGGGCAGCTGGCCTCGTCGCTCGCGGCGGCCCCGCTCTCGGCTGTGCTCGGAGTGGTCTACCTCGGTCTCGTCCCGACCGCCATCGGATTCTCGACCTGGGCGTACGCGCTGCAGCGCACCACGGCGGGCAAGCTGAGCGTGTCTACGTACATCGTCCCGGCGATCGCCATCGTGCTCGCGCTGATCTTCTTCGGTGAGATCCCGGCCCCGCTCGCGATCGTGGGTGGCGTGATCTGCCTGGTGGGAGTCGCCCTGTCGCGGCGCAAGCCGCGAGCTCGCGCGGTGATCGAGAAGGCGGCTGAATAACCGATAGGGTGAGCCAACCCCACTGATCGAGGTCGTCGATGTCGCGTTCTGCCCCCGCACGACCCCGTCGTTTCCGGGGGATCGCGGCGCTTGCGGCGATTGCCTTGGCGCTGCTCGCGGTCGCAGCGGGGACGGCTCCCGCGCAGGCAGCGGGCACGGTGTCCGGCCGCCTCGTCGACCAGCTGGGCAACCCGGTGCTCGGGCTGGAGTTCATCGCATACGGCGGCCCGTCCGACCAGGTGCACATCGTGTCCGATCCCACTGACGGCACCTTCAGCGCCCCACTGACCGGCAGCAGCTACTACCTGATCATCGGCGAGAACCCGATCACCGGCACGTACACCGATAGCAGCGGCAATCACTACGAGAACAACGGGAATGTCAGCTTCTTCCTGCCCTCGAGTACGGCGCTCGGTGACATCGTCGTCAACAAGTTCGTGCAGATCTCAGGAACCATCCCCAACTGGGCCGCCGACATGGGCCCGGTGCGCGTCGACTTCTACGGCGATGCCGGCGGCTCGTGGCATTCGCTCGGCAACGGCGGTACCTACGGCACCGAGTCGACCGACGGCTCGTTCTCGTTCCTCGCGCCGGTCTCGGCAGGGGACTACACGCTGCGATTCTTCCCGGAGGGTCCGGGTGCGTACCTCGGTGCCTTCCTCGGCGGCGAGTTCGACGATCCCGCGCTGGCGACCCACTTGGTCGGAGTGCCCGGTGTCGGATTCTCGGGCATCCAGATGACCATGCCGGTCGCGGCACTGATCACCGGCCGGGTCACCACGGGCGGCACGACCCCCCTCGCAGGCATCAACGTGTCAGCGCAGAACGAGCCGGACGAGACCGAGTACGACGAGACGCTCACCGACAGCGACGGTCAGTATTCCTTGCGGGTGCGTCCCGGCACCACGAACTCGGTCTCTGCCTACGACCCGTCGAACACCTATGCGGACATGACCTACAACGGACGCAGCGGATGCGGGTGCGACTTCGACCCGGTCGTCTCGACCGTCGCGACACCCGCGACCGGCATCGACTTCGACCTGGTGCCGTCTGATGCCGCGAAGGTGCTCGAGGGCCTGCTCGTGGACGAGTCCTCGAGTGGGCCGGTCGGCGATGTCGAAGTGAAGCTGTACCGTGCCTCCGGCACGGGATGGATCCTCGCCGACCAGACCACCTCAGACACCCTGGGACCGCCGAACTTCGGGTTCCAGCTCAGCGGGCCCGGGGTCTTCCGACTTCAATTCGTGAACAGTGGCGGGCGCATCCTCACTGTGACCCAGGGACTGCTGGTCGTGGGAGCCGGAGACCCTGCGCCGCTCGACCCGGTCCCCGCGTGCTTCGCGGATCTCGGTGATCTCCAGGTCGACGCCGCGGTCATCGCGCAGGTCGACAGCGCGACGGCGGCCGGTGCCTGTGCTCCACTTCCCGCGCCCTCGGGAGGCTCCGGCGGCTCGACCCCTGTGGTGATCCACCGCCACCACCCTGCGCCATCGATCACGGGGCCGTTCCCGCTCATCGTGGCGACGCCGACCCCCACTCCGTCGGCCAGCCCCTCGGAGACGCCGGAGCCGTCAGCCTCGCCGACTCCGGTCGCCGACGGGCATCACACCACACCGGCGGCCGCCCCTGATCTGTGGTGGCTGCTTTGGCTCGGTCTCGGCATCCTGCTCGTGATCATCGTCGGCGGCGGCATCTTCCTGTTCCGCAGGGCCTGATCCGCCGTTTCGCCCAGCGTCAGCGCGGGCGGGTCGCCGGACGCTCGGAAATCTGCCAGAATGGTCCGTTGGGTCCCGGCGTCCGACCCTCTATCCGATGCCGACGATCTCCATCTGAACTTTCCTGCCGAGTGTGCCCCACGCGCACGGGAGCAGTTCGACCTCATCGCACACACTTTCTGGAGAACTCTTTGGCTGTCAAGATCCGCCTCAAGCGGCTCGGCAAGATCCGTGCCCCGTACTACCGCATCGTCGTCGCCGACTCGCGCACCAAGCGCGATGGCCGCGTCATCGAAGAGATCGGCAAGTACCACCCGACCGAGGAGCCGTCGTTCATCGAGATCGACTCTGCCCGCGCGCAGTACTGGCTCGGCGTCGGCGCACAGCCGACCGAGCAGGTCACCGCGCTGCTGAAGCTCAGCGGCGACTGGGGAACCTTCAAGGGCGAGAAGGGTGCCAAGAGCACCATTCGCACCAAGGCCGAGCCCGAACTGTTCGTCGCCGACGAGAAGAAGAAGCCGGTTCTGAAGCCGAAGTCCGAGAAGCCGGCGAAGGTCGAGGCGGCTGCTGAGGTGCCCGCCGCCGACGAGGCCCCCGCTGCCGAGGCACCCACTGCCGACGAGGCCGTCGCCGCGCCGGTCGAGGACGACATCGTCGCGACCGAGGCTGACGCTCCCGTCGCCGAGACGGCGCCTGCCGAGGCCGAGACGCCCGCTGCCGAGACGCCCGCCGAGACCGTCACCGACGCCGAAGACGCGGTCGACGAGGCCGAGGGCTCTGGCGCCGCTGCCGACGAGGCGCCCGCCGAGGCCGACGCCGACAAGGCCTAGTCATGCTGGCATCCGCCGTCGAGCACCTGGTCAAGGGGATCGTCGATCACCCTGACGAGGTGCAGGTCGGTTCGGCCAACTCGCCGCGCGGCGAGGTCATCGAGGTGCGCGTGCACCCGGATGACCTCGGCCGCGTGATCGGCCGCTCCGGCCGCACCGCCAAGGCGCTGCGCACGCTGGTCACCGCGCTGGCGGACGGCCGCCGCGTGCGCGTCGACGTCGTCGACACCGACGAGGCGTGAGCGAGCATCCCGCTCCGCGCGCCGGCGCGGGTGCCGGTGCAGGCAAGAAGGCGCGCGACCAGGTACGGGTCGGCCGACTGACCAAGGCGCACGGACTCAAGGGCGCACTCAAGATCGAGCTGTACACCGACGATCCTGACCGCCGCTTCACCCCGGGCGCGACATTCGACCTGCAGGTTCCGACCTCGTCGCCGTGGCACGGCAAGACCCTCGAGCTGATCGAACTGCGCTGGTACAACGGCAGCCCGGTCGGCTTCTTCGTGGGAGTCGCCGACCGCGATGCCGCCGAATCGCTCGTCAAAGCGATCCTCTGGGTCGACCACGATCCGGCCCAACTGCCGGACGAGCCGGACGCCTGGTACGACTACCAGCTCGTCGGGCTGCGAGCGCTGCGCGACGGCGCCGAGGTCGGCACCGTCGCCCGGGTCGACCACCTGCCTGCGCAGGATCTGCTCGCGATCGCCACAGCATCCGGTGAAGTGCTGGTGCCCTTCGTCGCGGCGATCGTGCCGTCGGTCGACATCGCGGCCGGCACGGTGACGATCACCCCGCCGGCCGGATTGTTCGAAGAGCTGCCAGACGACGAGGCCGAGCTGGCCGACCCCGCCCCCGACGCGTAGCAGCGGCTCAACGAGGCGTGGAGCGTCGGCATCCACGAGCTGTCGATGACGTGCGCGCCTGCCGCGCTCAGCCGCGGTAGCCGCGCTCAGCCGCGCTCAGCCGCGGTAGCCGCGCTCAGCCGCGGTAGCGGCGCGGCTCGTGCCCCAGCGCCCGCGCAGGCGCGCGCCACAGGTGGTCGCGCCGTCTCACGAGCTGGAGGATCGCGTCCTCCACTGCATCCCAGCCGAACATGACCTGACGATAGCTGGCTCGAACCACGAGATAGCCTGCCGCGGTCAGTGCCAGGTCGCGTTGCCGATCGATCTCGAAATCGGCGCCGCTGTGGAATGCTCGGCCGTCGAGTTCCAGAACGAGCCGATCGCCCACGAGCAGATCGACCCGTCCAACTCCCGGGATGAGGACCTGGGGCTCCACCGCCAGTCCTCGACCACGAAGGGCGAGGCGGGCGATGGTCTCGAGGCCCGACTGGCTGCGCCCGTCCATTCGGGCGAGGATCCGCATGCCGCCCGGCCATCCGGTCAGAACGTCGGCGACCTCGTCCGCCGGGAGAAGGCCGCTCGACAGGACCGAGTCGACGGCGACGACCGCGTCCCGGAAGGGCAGACATCGGGCTGCCTCGACCATGGCCCGAGCCACGTCGTCGACGGGATGCACCACCGCCCCGCTCCGCCAATGCAGGGTCAGCCCCTCGCGGGCTTGTGAGTGCGAGCCGTGCTCCACCCGCACGTGCACGTGGTCAAACGGGACAAGCCACACTCCGTGACGGCGGAGCACCGAGACGCACGTCAGCGCCCCGCCCGCCACTACTGCCTTCCGAACCTCGGGATCGGCTGCCGGGGAGCCGTACCAGTCACGGCGGAGACGGTCGATACGGCCGGCCCGAACGGCGCGATCGAGGCGGTCCTGGCTGATGCCTGAGGCGCGGAGCCTGCCGCCGGACGCGATCCCGCCGGACGCGACCAGGAGCTCCTCGATCTGCACCCGTCGAGCATTTCGTGGCCGCGCCGGCCGGGCGTCGGCACGGCTGGCGTCTGGGGAGCGGCCTGATCCGCGCGGCTCCGTGCGGAATGGACGGCGGCCATCCACGAGTCGTGGATGCCACGCCGATCTGCCGCCATCAGCCGCGTCGCCCGTCGCGTCGCCCCTGCGCAGCCGCCCACCAATCGCCCGCGCCGCCCCAACTACGCTGAACCCGTGCGCATCGACATCGTCACGATCTTCCCGGAGTTCTTCTCGGTGCTCGACGTGTCGCTCCTGGGTACCGCGCGCAAGAGCGGACTGATCGACGTCGTCGTGCACGATCTGCGCGACTTCACGCACGACCGTCATCGCACGGTCGACGACACGCCAGCTGGCGGCGGTGCCGGCATGGTCATGCGACCCGAGCCGTGGGGAGAGGCGCTCGATGCCATCCTCACCGAGCAGAGCACCGTCATCTTCCCGACGCCGGCCGGCCGCCTCTTCGTGCAGAAGCAGGCGCGAGAGCTCGCTGACCGCGAGCACCTGATCTTCTGCTGCGGACGCTACGAGGGCATCGACCAGCGCGTCATCGAGCACACCAGGACGCGCGCAGCCGAGGTGCTCGAGCTGAGCATCGGCGACTACGTGCTCAACGGGGGAGAAGTCGCGGCGATGGTGGTGATCGAGGCGGTCGGGCGGCTCATCCCGGGCGTCGTCGGCAATCCCGAGAGCCTGGTCGAAGAGAGTCACGAAGACGGGCTGCTCGAATATCCGAGCTACACCAAGCCGGCCGAGTGGCGCGGGCTCGAGACCCCCGCGGTGCTGCTCAGCGGCAATCACGCGGCCATCGCGGCCTGGCGCCACGAGCAGCAGCTCGAGCGCACCCGGCAGGTGCGGCCTGAGCTGCTTCCTCCCGCCTGAGCTCCGGCTACGACGCGCGCGCGCTCAGCACGATCGGCCCGTCGTCGGTGACCGCGATGGTGTGCTCGCTGTGGGCGCCCCGCGACCCGTCGCGCGAGCGCAGGGTCCAGCCGTCGACATCCGTGTAGATCTTGTCGGTGCCCAACATGAACCAGGGCTCGACGGCGAACACCAGGCCGGCCCGGAGCGGCAGGCCGCGGTGCGGGCGTCCATCGTTCGGGATGTGCGGGTCGCCGTGCATCACCCTGCCCACGCCGTGGCCGCCGAAGTCGATGTTGACCTTCAGGCGTGCCGCATGCGCGACATCCCCGATGGCGGCGGAGATGTCGCCGATCTTGTTGCCCACGGTCGCCGCGGCGATCCCGGCCTCCAGCGCGGTCTCGGTGAGGGCGATCAGGCGCAGGTCCTCGTCACGGGGCGTGCCCACCACGATCGAGAGCGCCGAGTCGCTGACCCAGCCGTCGACGGATGCCGCGAAATCCAGCGAGACCAGGTCGCCATCCTGCAGCACGTAGTCGTGCGGCAGCCCGTGCAGCACCGCGTCGTTGACCGAGATGCAGATCACCTTGCCGAACGGCGAGGCGCCGAACGACGGGTGGTAGTCGATGTAGCAGCTCTCGGCGCCCTCGGCACGGATCATCTCGTGGGCCAGCGCATCCAGCTCCAGGATGTTGACCCCGACCGCCGCGGCATCCCGCGTGGCTTCGAGCACCCGCCCGACGAATGCGCCGGCCACGCGGAGTGCCTCGATCTCGGAGGGGGTGCGCAGCTCGATCACCCCCCGAGCTTATTCGGCGCTCCGATCTATGGCAGAATGGTCGATTGTGCCTGGCTCGGCTCTGCCACAGGGGAGTCGCACGACCGGTCACGGTCCTCACGGCACACCAATCCTTTTCTGAACAACCGATATTCGCGTTCGACCTGTGGCGGTCGCAGAGAGCGAAATTCCATGCACATCCTCGACTCGGTCGATGCTGCGTCACTCCGTTCCGACATCCCCGACTTCCGTGCTGGCGACAACGTCAAGGTGCACGTGAACATCATCGAAGGCACGCGCTCGCGTATTCAGGTCTTCCAGGGGGTCGTCATCGGTCGCTCGGGTGAGGGCATCCGCGAGACCTTCACGGTCCGCAAGATCAGCTTCCAGGTCGGCGTGGAGCGTACCTTCCCGGTGCACTCGCCGGTCATCGACCACATCGAGCTCGTCACCCGCGGTGATGTGCGTCGCGCCAAGCTCTACTACCTGCGCAACCTGCGCGGCAAGAAGGCCAAGATCAAAGAGAAGCGCGAGGCTTAGGCCAATAAGCGAAGGCCATTTCTGGCCTTCGCCGGCCAGCCTCGCCGACGACCGTCTCGGTCGTCGGGAGTGGAACGAATCCACTGCGCACCGCCTGATTTCCGACGCACCCGGTCAGCCCTCGTGGGCAGGCCGGGTTCGTTCGTTAAACGCCGCGAGTCGCGAGACCTGAACCGAGGGATGGCTCGCTTATGCTTGCCAGGACCGCAGGGGTGAGATGACACAGAACGATGCGCCGTCGGCGCGTGAACCGCTGAGCGCGCGATCGTGGGACGCGACGTCCCTGGATGGGCCATCGCTCGACACTCTGACGACGACGGCCACGACGCCCGAGGTCGCAGACGAGGAGCGGCCGAGCCGCGGTAAGTCGGTGTGGCGGTTCATCCGCGACATCCTGTTGATCCTGCTGGCCGCGATCGTCATCTCGTTCCTGATCAAGACCTTCCTGATCCGCTCGTTCTACATCCCGTCCGAGTCGATGGAAGACACCCTGCTGGTCAACGACCGCATCATCGTCAACGAGCTCGAACCCAAGCTGGTGCCGATCCAGCGCGGCGACATCGTGGTCTTCAAGGATCCGGGTGGCTGGCTTCCTCCGGGTACCGAGACCGTCGAACCCAATGGCGTCGCGGCGTTCTTCGACTGGGCTCTGTCGATCGTCGGTCTCACGGCGCCCGACAGCAACGACCACCTGATCAAGCGCGTGATCGGCCTGCCGGGCGACGTGGTGGCCTGCTGCAACGCCTACGGCCAGATGACGGTCAACGGGGTGCCGCTCGACGAGTCGCAGTACCTCAAGCTGCCCGCCGGCGTCACGAAGGTCTCAAAAGACGACTTCTCGGTCACCGTTCCCAAGAACTCGCTCTGGGTGATGGGTGACAACCGCTACAACTCGGCCGACTCGCGCTACAACCGCGACAAGCCGGGCAACGGCTTCGTGCCCTACGACGACGTGGTCGGCCGTGCGGTGCTGATCAGCTGGCCCATCTCGCGCTGGACCCTGCTCGACAACTACCCGGTGGTGTTCTCGGGGGTCGAGTCGGGCGACGGCTCGGGCAAGAACAACACGGACCAGACGCCGTCACCGACTCCCTCGGCCACCACCAGCGGCGGCTGATGGCCGGCAAGCCGACGGGCGTGACCGACCCGACGCTCCGCATGGAACGGGCGATGCTGCGTGAGGGCGCCCGCCTGATCATCGGCTGCGACGAGGTCGGCAGGGGTGCCATCGCCGGGCCGGTCGCGGTCGGGCTCAGCGTGTTCGCCGGTCGAGCGGGTGGTGCACCGAAGGGTCTGCGCGACTCGAAGATGCTCAGCGAGCCCAAGCGCGAAGAGCTGTACCCGGTGGTCGCCGAGTGGAGCGTCCAGTCCTCGGTGGGCCTGGCCTCCAACGAAGAGGTCGAGCGCATCGGCATCATCGCCGCGCTCGGGCTTGCGGCGGTTCGCGCGCTGGCCGAGTTGCACGACCTCGGTGTGGAGATGGATGGCGCGGTCGTGCTGCTCGACGGCTCGCACGATTGGCTGACTCCGGCGATCGAGCGCGGCGGAGCGATTCCGGTCGGAGCCCCGCGCCCGGCGGTGACGACCCGCGTCAAGGCCGACCGGGACTGCGCGGTGGTGGCGGCGGCATCCGTGCTCGCCAAGGTCCGCAGAGACCGGCTCATGATCGAAGCCGACCCCGTGCATCCCGGCTACCACTGGACAGGCAACAAGGGCTACGCCAGCGCCGACCACTACGCGGCGATCGACGAGCTCGGGCCGAGCCCGCTGCATCGCTGGAGCTGGCTCAGGCAGCAGACCCTCGATATCGCTGGCTAGACTCCTTCTCGATGGATGAGGACGAGTTCGAAGACTACGACCGCGAGGTCGAACTGGCTCTCTACCGCGAGTACCGCGATGTGGTCGGCCAGTTCAAGTACGTGGTCGAGACCGAGCGCCGGTTCTACCTCGCCAACGAGGTCAACGTCGAGCGCCGTGACACCGACAGCGACTTCTACTTCGAGCTGACGATGAACGACGTCTGGGTCTGGGATGTCTACCGCTCCGACCGTTTCGTGAAGAGCGTGCGGGTGCTCACCTTCAAAGACGTGAACGTCGAGGTGCGCGGCGACAAAGACCTCGAGCTGCCGAAGGAACTCGCGCTCGACGAGTGACCCTTGCTGGTCGAGTAGCGCGAAGCGCGTATCGAGACCGGCAGAATATCGGCATGGCCGACGGCAGCAACTGGGACCGCGTCCCGATCGAACCGCAGAGCATCGACGCGCCCCTCTCGCGCTACGCCGCCTTCCTGGTCGTCACCATCAATGAGGGGGATGCTGCGCTCTCGACGGTGCGCGAGGTGCTGAGCGATCCGGGCGCGCTGGTGCGCGCGGTCGGGTTCCGCGACCTGGATGGCCGTCTGTCGTGCAACATCGGCATCGGGTCGGCGGCTTGGGACCGGCTGGGGATCACGCCGCGACCGGCGCAGCTCCGGCCGTTCTCGGCGATCCAGGGCGTTGCCCACAATGCTCCGTCGACGTCGGGCGATCTGCTGTTCCACATCCGGGCCGAACGCGACGACCTGTGCTTCGAGTTCGAGCGACTGCTGCTCGACGCGCTCGGTGAGGCGGTCACCGTCGTGGATGAGGTGCAGGGCTTCCGCTACTTCGAGGCCCGCGACCTTCTCGGCTTCGTCGACGGCACCGAGAACCCGACCGGACGCGGCATGCTCGACGCCGCACTGGTGAGCCCCGACGACGACCCGGAGTTCGCGGGCGGCAGCTACGTGGTGGTCCAGAAGTACCTGCACGACCTGACCGCGTGGGCGGCGCTGGGCACGAGCGAGCAGGAGGCGATCATCGGCCGCACCAAGGCCGACAACGTCGAGCTCGAACTGGCCGACGGCGCGCGCCCCTCGCACAAGGACCTCAACACCATCACCGATGCCGACGGCACCGAGCACGACATCCTCCGCGACAACATGCCGTTCGGCCGACCAGGCCACGGCGAGTTCGGCACCTACTTCATCGGCTACGCCGGGCAGCTCTGGGTGATCGAGCGGATGCTGCAGCGCATGTTCCAGGGCGCGCCTCCGGGGCAGTACGACCGCATCCTCGACGTGTCGACGGCGGTCACCGGCACGACGTTCTTCGTGCCGCCGATGGCGGTGCTGGAGTCGCTCGCGCCCTAGCTGGTCGAGTAGCGCGAAGCGTGTATCGAGACCGGCGGCCTACTCCTCGTTCCTCCTCCAGATCGCGAACCGGTTGCCGGTCGGGTCGACCAGGTGGGCGAAGGTGATCTGCCCGTTGTCGATGAGGGGCACCGCAACGGTCGCCCCGAGGCTCTCGGCCTTCGCGATCGCGGCCGGCACGTCGTCGACGTGCACGTAGAAGACGGCCCAGTTGCCCATCCCGGTCGCGCTGGTGTCCCACAACCCGCCCGCGTTGCCGTTGACCATCGAGTAGGCCTGCGGCGACGGCTCGCCGAAGGTCCAGCCGAACAGGCCGCCATAGAAGCGCGGCTGGCGGCCGGGTCGGGGCTGCCGATCTCGAAGTAGTCCACCTGATTGGCCATCGATGCTCCGTTCTCTCGGCGCACCGCACCTGTGCTAGATCCGAATGAGGCAGAGGATGGCAGCCACCGCCGACACCGCGGCGATCGCCAATGCCGCGCCGATCAGCACGGTGTGCACGATGAGGAATCGCGTCGGCCTGCCGTCGGCGTCACGGGCACGCTCGTCGCGGGCGATCCGCTGGTAGAAGGTGGGCCAGACGAGGGCGTTGAACGCCGCGTTCACAAGCAGCAGCACGGCGAGCAGGATCACGGGATCGAGACTAGGTCAGGGCTACCCTCGCTGCATGGCCGAAAAGCCCAACGCCCCTGACGACTGGCCGGAATGGAGCCTCGGCAGCTATGTCACCCCAGGAAAGATCAAGCGGATCTTCTGGGACAGCACGCGAACGAAGCATGACCCGGAGGACGAGAACTCCAAGGACTGGGACGCCTCAGAGCCTGACCCTGAAGCGCCATAGGACCCCTCCTTCCCACCCGCGCTCGAGCTGAACTTGTCTGCTGTCACGGGGATTTCGCATCCCGGAGGGGTCGCCAGACGCATCCTCGTCCCATGGCCGCCAAAGACGAACTCGGTGCGCGGGGCGAGCGCCTCGCCGAGCGCCACCTGCTTCGCAGAGGGCTGACCCTGCTCGACCGCAACTGGCGGTGTCCGCAGGGCGAGATCGACCTGGTGCTGCGGGACGGCGACGAGGTGGTGTTCGTGGAGGTCAAGACGCGGTCGAGCGTCGCGTTCGGGCATCCGCTGGAGGCGATCACCGCGGCCAAGCTCGCGCGATTGCGGCGGCTTGCCCGCGCGTGGTGCGAGGCGCACCCTGGCGCCGGCCGCATCCGGATCGACGCGGTCGCCGTGATCGCGCCGCGCGACCTGCCTGCCGTCATCGAGCACCTCGAGCGGGTGTTCTGAATGGATGCCGTCTAGTGGCCATCGGACGCGCGCACGCGATCTCGTTGCTCGGCCTCGAGGGCGCCGTAGTCGAGATCGAGGCCGACATCTCGAACAACCTGCCGGCGTTCGTGCTGATCGGGCTGCCCGACGCGGCCCTCGGCGAGGCGCGGGACCGGGTGCGTTCCGCGGCGGGCAACTCCGGCCTCCCGCTGCCCTCGCGCAAGCTGACCGTCAACCTGTCGCCCGCTGCGCTTCCCAAGCACGGGTCGGGATTCGACCTGGGGATCGCGATGGCCGCCCTCGCGGCCGACGGCCAGGTCTCGACCGAGTCGGTCGCACGCGTCGTGCACCTGGGCGAACTCGGGCTGGACGGCCGGCTGCGGCCGCTCGCCGGCATCCTGCCCGCGGTGCTGGCAGCCGTTCGGGCCGGATTCGGCACCGTCGTCGTCCCGGCCGGCAACGCCGACGAAGCCGCCCTGGTGCCAGGGGTTCGGGTGGTGCCGGTGGTCTCGCTGCGCGACGCGGCGATCTGGCACGGAGCCGAGCTCGAGCCGATTCCGCTCGAGGCGCTGATGCCCGCGGTGCCGACCGCCGCCCTCGATGACTCGGGCGATCTGGCCGACGTGATCGGCAATCCCGACGCGGTCGAGGCCATGCAGGTGGCGGCAGCGGGCGGCCACCACGTGTACCTCCTCGGCCCGCCCGGTGCCGGCAAGACCATGCTCGCCGCGCGCCTGCCGGGCCTCCTGCCGGATCTGACCGCCGAGCAGGCGCTCGAGGTCGCGTCGATCAGGTCCCTGGCCGGCATCCCGGCGCGCGGAGGGCTCTCGACCCGGCCGCCGCTCGAGGCACCGCATCACACGGCGAGTGCCGCGGCGATCGTGGGAGGCGGCAGCGGTGTCATCCGACCGGGAGCGGCGGCCCGCGCCGCCCACGGAGTGCTGTTCCTCGACGAGGCGCCGGAGTTCGCTCCCGCCGCGCTCGACGCCCTGCGTCAGCCGCTCGAGTCGGGCGTGATCGCCATTTCTCGGGCCACGGCCACGGCACGATTTCCCGCGCGATTCCAGCTCGTGCTTGCCGCCAACCCCTGCCCGTGCGGCAACGCGGGCTCCCGCGACGGGGATTGCCGCTGCACGGCGATGGCGGTGCGCAGATATCTCGGTCGGCTGAGCGGTCCACTGCTCGACCGGGTCGACATCCGCATGGATGTGCATCGCATCACCGCGGGCCAGTTGCGAGCCAGCGCCGAGCTTCCGCGGCTCAGCACGGCCGCCGCGCGCGAGCGCATCCTGCTCGCGCGTGCGTCGGCCGCCGAGCGCCTGCGGGCGACGCCGTGGCGAGTGAACGCCCATGTCGCAGGTTCCTGGCTGCGCTCGCCCGTCGGAGCACCGGCGCGCGGGGCGACCGCGGCACTCGACCGGGCGTTGGAGCGCGGCGGCATCACCATGCGCGGCTACGACCGTGTTCTTCGGCTGGCCTGGACGCTGAGCGACCTCGACGGCACCTCCCGTCCCGGCGCGGACCACATCGGCCGGGCCCTCTACCTGAGAAAGGCGGCACGTTGACGATTCTCGGTCTGGCCGAAGCGATGGTCGCCCCGTTGATCCGCGCCCTCTGCCCCGACGACGCGGACCTCGATCGCGACGCGATCGCCGAACGATTCGCGCGGGCCGCCTGGAGTGCCATCGCCGAGCCCGGCGACCGCGACGCGGGCCACGTGGTGGCGGCGCTGGGTGCTGAGGCCTCGCTCGGAGCGTTGACTGCGGTGCCCTGGCCTCCCGGCGATCCGAATGCCATCGATGTCGCGCCTCTCGAGCACGCTCTGGCCCAGGTCGGCGACGTCGACCTCGACCAGGACGACCTGGTGGATGCGGTGAAGCGGTGGCGCCCGCGCGTCGCGGTTCCGACGGTGCTGCTCGCGTTGCGGCAGGCGGCGCGCTTCGGTGCTGGGCTGCTGGTGCCGGGCGACCAGGACTGGCCGCTCGGGGTCGACGAGCTGGGAGAGCATGCTCCGCTCGCCCTGTGGGCGCGCGGCGACCGCACACTCCTCGGGCGCCTCGAGCGCTCGGTGGCGATCGTCGGCGCCCGTGCAGCGACCGGGTACGGGGAGCATGTCACGGTCGAGGCATCCAGCGGCCTGGTCGACCGCGACTTCACGATCGTGTCCGGTGCCGCATACGGCATCGATGGGATCGCCCATCGCGCCGCGCTAGCGAGTTCGGGCTCGACGGTCGCCTTCCTGGCCGGCGGTGTCGACCGGTTCTATCCCGCGGGCCACGAAGCCCTGCTGACCCGGATCGTCGAGCGCGGCGTCGTCGTCTCCGAGGTACCGCCCGGAACAGCGCCGACCCGTTGGCGGTTCCTCCAGCGCAACCGGCTGATCGCCGCCGCCAGCCGCGCGACCATCGTCGTCGAGGCCGGATGGCGGTCCGGGTCGCTCAACACGGCCCACCATGCAGCGATGCTGGGCCGCCCGGTCGGGGCGGTGCCCGGACCGGTGACCAGCGCCGCGTCGGCGGGGTGCCACAAGCTGCTGCGCGAGACCCCCGCCGTGTGCGTCACCAACGCCGACGAGATGGCCGAGCTGGTGGCGGGCGATCCGCCCCCGGCGGCAGACGACCCGCCCCCGGCGGAGACCGGGCATCCGCCGACTCGGCGGTCCGCTCCGATCTCCCCGGCGATCGATCCGACCGGCACGCGGGTGCGAGTGCTCGACGCGCTCAGCGATCGGTCCGGGCGATCGGTTACCAGGATCGGCCAGCTGACCGGGCTGGCCGCCGACCGGGTCCGGGCCGAGTTGGGGCTCCTCGAGCTGGAGGGGATCGTGCGCGAGCTCCCGGCGGGCTGGCAGAAGTTCACCGTTAAGCAGTTGGAGGCCCGGCGCGGCTAGAGTGCGCAGCATGATCCAGCTCGGGCAGTACGCGCCGCCGACCCACACCATCGCGCACCTCAGCGACACGCACTACCTGGGCGGCAAGCGCCCCCTGTACGGCAAGCTCGACATCGACCGCACCCTGGCCCGCGCCCTCGAACAGCTCGAGCGCTCCGGTACCAACCCGAGCGCGATCGTCATCACCGGCGACCTGGCCGACCTGGGGGAGCCCGACGCCTATCAGCGCCTGCGCGACGAGCTGCAGCCGGTCGCCGACCGGATGGGTTCGAAGATCATCTGGGTGATGGGCAACCACGACGAGCGCGGTCCGTACTCGGCCGCCCTGTTCGGCGGCGAGCATGGCGGTCCGGCACCCGACGCGCCGCAGGACCGGATCTACGACGTCGACGGACTGCGCATCGTCGCACTCGACAGCTCGGTGCCCGGCTACCACCACGGCGAGCTGACCGACGAGCAACTGTCGTGGCTCGAGGAGGTCCTGAGCGTCCCCGCGGCCCACGGCACGCTGCTCGCGCTGCATCATCCGCCGCTGCCCTCACCCATCGAGATCATGGCGATCATCGAGCTGCAGCAGCAGGACCGGTTCGCCGACGTCATCCGCGACACGGACGTGCGCGGCATCCTCGCGGGGCACCTGCACTACTCCACGTCGGGGACCTTCGCCGGCATCCCCGTCTCGGTCGCCTCGGCCACCTGCTACACGATCGACGTCAGCGCGCCGGCCGACACCCTGCTCGGCGTCGACGGCGGCCAGTCGATCAACCTGGTCAACCTCTACGGAGACAGCCATACCCGCACCGTCACGCACTCGATCGTGCCGATCGGCAACTTCACGCAAGTCGCCGGATTCTCGGGCGTGTTCCTCGAGAAACTCGCGTCGATGACGCCGGAGGAGCGCCGCGAGGCCTTCTCGAGCAAGACCTCGGCGTTCAGCGTGGCTGAGAGCGACAGCTCGCGCTAGCGGCGACGATGGGCCCATGGAGTTGCGCTCCGCCATCGAGGCCTTCGCCCGTCACCTGACGGTCGACCGCGGCTTCAGCGAGCACACCGTGCGCGCCTATCGAAGCGACCTGAGCGACCTGGCCGGGTTCGTCGAACAGCGGGCGCTCGCAGCCTCGGATGCCGCTGACCCGAATCGGGGAGCCGTCGACGTGCGCGAACTCGACCTCGAGACCCTGCGCGACTGGCTCTGGCAAGGCAGTAACGCGGGTATGGCCAAGTCGAGTCTGTCGCGCCGCTCGGCCGCCGCGCGCGGCTTCACCCGCTGGCTGGTGACCACCGGCGAGGTCACGGCGGATGCGGCGGCCCGCCTCAAGGCGCCGCGCCCCGACCAGCACCTTCCGCGGGTGCTCACCCGCGGGCAGATGACCGGCATCTTCGAGGGCCTGGCGGCCCGGTCGAAGAGCGGCGATGCGGTGTCGATCCGCGACCAGGCCATCGTCGAACTGCTCTACGCGACCGCGATGCGCGTGAGCGAACTCACCGGGCTGCGAATCGGCGACGTCGATCGCACCCGGCTGACCGCGCGCGTGCTGGGCAAGGGCGGAAAGGAGCGGGTGGTCCCCTTCGGTGTGCCGGCGGCGCGGGCGCTCGACCGCTACCTGGCCGAGGCGAGGCCGGTGCTGCGCGGCGCCTCCGTCGCGCCCGGCGCCGACCCCGGCATCCTGTTCCTGAACTCGCGCGGCTCGGCGATGAACCCCCGTTCGGTGTACGAACTAGTCGCTGGGCTGCTGCGCGAACTGCCCGGCAGCGGGCCGTCCGGACCGCACGCCTTCCGCCACACCGCCGCCACCCACCTTCTCGATGGGGGAGCGGATCTGCGCGCCGTGCAGGAGATCCTCGGGCACGCGAGCCTGTCGACCACCCAGATCTACACCCACGTCTCGGCCGAGCGGCTGAAGCAGAGCTACGCGAGCGCGCACCCTCGCGCGTGAACTCCGCTTTGAGGACGTCGCGGTCAGCGACGTCCGCGGTTCACGCGGCGTGGGCAAGTGGGCGTTCTCGCCATCCCGTCCGCCGACACCGAGCGCAACGTCAGCTCGTCGGATACAACACCGACCACCCCACCCCGCCCAGGAACAGCAGCGGATTGACGTACTCCCCGTCGACGCGCGCGCCGAGATGCAGACACGGCGACGCACAGTGTCCGGGCAGCAGCGTGCCGATCACCTGCCCGCGGGTGACCCGGTCGCCCGCGACCAGGTCGGTCTGAACCGGCTCGAAGCTCGACAGCACCCCGTCGGCATGCACGATCGACAGCACCGGGCGATCGACCACGAAGCCGGCAAAATGCACGACCCCGTCATCGGGCGCCAGCACCGACGCTTCCGCGGGCGCCCGGATGTCGATCCCGCGGTGACCAGGAGCGTACGGCCCGGCCGGCGCGATGTACGGCCGCGCCAGGGCGTGCGCCCCGGAGACCGGCCAGCTCCACGATCCGAGCTCGGCCGCGTGCGGCGTCGCCCCGGCGGCCGACCCCGCCGCGGGTGCCGGCGAGCCGGCGACGGCGAAGCCGACGAGCAGGACGAGCCCCAGCATCCGGAACCACATGACGATCACCATGGCTCACGCGCGATCGGTCGCAGCCGGCCGCCGCCAACCCGGTGCACAACCCCCGAGACCCCGACCCGGGGAAGGAACCGGCCCGGATGCTACACTGAACACCGCACTCCGCTCCGGCGGGGTGACTACGCGTGTCCACGCACGGCCCCGAGAAATCGACGGACCGCGCGGCACCGGCCTCCACATCCCTCAGTCATCGCGGCTTCGCAAGTTGCCTCGAAAGTGGATGTGCGCCCGGGCACCAGGGATCGTGAGCCATCCGGCGTCACGGCGAACAACTGAGATCGTCTGAGAAGACACAACCGTGCGGGCGAGAGCCTGCCCAGAAAAGGAACACGACCATGGCCGTCGTCACCATCCGCCAGCTGCTCGACAGCGGCGTCCACTTCGGACACCAGACCCGCCGCTGGAACCCGAAGATGAAGCGCTTCATCCTGACCGAGCGCTCGGGCAGCCACATCATCGACCTGCAGCAGTCGCTGAAGCACATCGACACCACCTACGACTACGTGAAAGAGACCGTCGCCCACGGCGGCACCATCCTCTTCGTCGGCACCAAGAAGCAGGCCCAGGAGGCCATCGCCGAGCAGGCCACCCGCGTCGGCCAGCCCTACGTCAACCAGCGCTGGCTGGGCGGCCTGCTCACCAACTTCCAGACCGTCTCCAAGCGCCTGGCGCGCATGAAGGAGTTGGAAGAGATCGACTTCGACGACACCAGCAAGGGCTTCACCAAGAAGGAGCTGCTGATCCAGAAGCGCGAGCTGGTCAAGCTGCACAAGACCCTGGGCGGCATCCGCAACCTCACCAAGACGCCGTCGGCCATCTGGGTGGTCGACGCCAAGCGCGAGCACCTGGCAGTCAACGAGGCGACCAAGCTGGGCATCCCGGTGATCGGCATCCTCGACACCAACGCCGACCCCGACGAGCTCCAGTACCCGATCCCGGGCAACGACGACGCGATCCGCTCGGTGGGCCTGCTCACCCGCATCATCGCGGATGCCGTCGCCGAGGGCCTGATCCAGCGTCACCAGAAGGCCGAGGAGTCGGGCAACGTCAGCGCGGTCGAGCCGCTCGCCGAGTGGGAGCGCGAGCTGCTCGAGGCCAGCGAGACCCCGCAGAGCACCGCCGAGCGCATCGAGGCCGTCGACCAGAGCGACGCCACTCCCGAGGTCAAGGCCGAGGAGGTCGCCGAGATCGTCGCCGCCGAGACGCCGACCGAGGAGAACGACGCGGATGCCGCGGCGCTCGCCGAGGCGACCGCTCTGGCCGACCCGGCCGTCGTCATCCACCACCACCCGGAGACCGACGACGAGACCGAGGCCCGCATCGAGGCCGAGGAAGCCGTCCCGGCCGAGCCGACGGCCGAGGCCGCCGAGGTGGTCGCGGCCGAGAAGGCCGCCGCCAAGAAGCCGGCCGCGAAGAAGCCCGCCGCCAGCAAGTAACTCTTTCCACGACGAACCAGTAAGGAACAGATCCATGGCCAATTTCAGCCTGGAAGACGTCAAGACCCTGCGCGAGCGCCTGGGCACCGGCATGGTCGACACCAAGAACGCCCTGGTCGAGGCCGAGGGCGACATCGAGAAGGCCGTCGAGATCCTGCGCCTCAAGGGCGCGAAGGGCAACGCCAAGCGCGCCGACCGCTCCACCAGCGAGGGCCTCGTGGCCGTCGTCGAGAGCGCGACCGCCGTGACGATGTTCGAACTCGCCTGCGAGACCGACTTCGTCGCCAAGAACGAGAAGTTCGTCGCGCTCGCCGACAGCATCTCGCAGGCTCTCGCCGACTCCGGCGCCGAGACCGTGGATGCCGCACTGGCGACCAAGGCGGGCAGCGGCACCGTCGCATCCCTGATCGAGGACCAGGCCGCGACCCTCGGCGAGAAGGTGGAGCTGCGTCGGATCGTGCGCCTCAGCGCCGACCACTACGCCGTCTACCTGCACCGCACGAGCAAAGACCTGCCGCCGCAGATCGGCGTCGTGGTCGCCTACTCGGGTGACGATGCCGAGACCGCGCGCAGCATCGCCCAGCACATCTCGTTCGCCGACCCGCAGTACCTGTCGCGCGACGACGTGCCGCCGGCCGAGGTCGAGAACGAGCGCCGCATCGTCGAGCAGATCAGCCGCGAGGAGGGCAAGCCCGAAGCGGCGCTGCCCAAGATCGTCGAGGGCCGCGTCGGCGCGTTCTACAAGCAGATCGCCCTGCTCGAGCAGGACTACGCCCGCGACAACAAGCTGACCGTCGGCAAGGTCGTCGCCGACGCCAAGTTGAAGATCGAGGGATTCGCCCGCTTCAAGGTCGGCGCCTAACCATCGAGCATCCCTCTTCGTCGAGGAGTCACGAATGGCCCGTTGCACTGAGGTGCACGGGCCATTCGTGACTCGTGGGTGGATGGCGCGGGGCGCGTTAGCCTGAACGCGTGCGTGAAAACCCCGTGATCCTGCTCACCGGCGCCACCGATGGGCTGGGTCGGGCATTGGCGGACCGTCTGGCCTCCGCCGGGGCGAACCTGATCCTGCACGGGCGGGACGCCGAACGGCTGGCCTCGGTCGCCGACGAGATCGCGGCATCCGGAGCCGAGCGGCCGCGAGCGGTCTGCGCAGACCTGGCCGACCTCGCCGACGTGGCTCGGCTGGCCGAGGATGTCGCGGGCATGACCGACCGCCTCGACGTGCTGGTCAACAATGCGGGCATCGGCAGTGGCGAGCCGGAGGGGCACGAGCGCAGGGTCAGTGCCGACGGCTACGAGTTGCGCTTCGCCGTGAACTACCTGGCCGGATTCCGCCTGACGATGGGACTCATCCCACGGATGCGCTCGGCACGCGCCTCCGACGGCCCTGCCCGCATCGTCCTGGTCTCGTCACTCGGGCAGCAGCCCTTGGACTTCGGCGACCTGATGCTCACCCACGGCTACTCCGGCCAGCGCGCGTACAACCAGTCCAAGCTGGCGCAGATCATGTTCGGCATCGAACTGGCGCACAAGCTGCCGGCCAGCGAGATCACGGTGAACAGCCTGCACCCCTCGACCTACATGCCGACCAAGATGGTGCTCAGCAACGGCGTCGACCCGATCGACACCCTCGAGGCCGGGGTGGATGCCACGGCCCGTCTCGTTCTCGATCCCGAGCTCGACGGCAAGACCGGCCGCTTCTACGATCGGCAGCGCGAGGCGCAGCCGCACGAGCAGGCGTTCGACCCGGTCGCGCGCCGCGAGCTGTGGCTGCGCAGCCTGGAGTTGACGCGCATCCACGACCCGTTCGCCTAGGCGACGCCGCCGAGCGAACGGAGAAGGGCGACGAGCCGCGGCTCTTCCGCCGCCCCGAAGAACTCGGCGTCGGCAGCTTCGACGATCTCGATCGATCGGCGGGCCGCGTCGGCTCCGGATGTCGTGACCTCGATCACCTTGGAGCGGGCGTCGACCGGGTCTGCGACCCGTCGCAGCAGCCCCTTCGTCTCGAGCCGGCGCACCACCTCCGACGTCATCTTGACGTCGATGCCCGCCGACCCGGCCAACTGCACCTGATTGAGGTGCTCGCCCTCCTCGCCCGCCCACCAGGCGCACGCGAGCAGCACGAACTGCACGTGCGTCAGGTCGAGCGGCGCGAGAGCAGCCGCCAATGAACGCTGCCAGCGCATGGTGGCACGCCAGAGCAGGAATCCGGGGCTGTCGTTCGGCCCGCCGGCGAACCGGGTCATGACTGGCTGACGAATTGCTCGGCCTGCTCGAACAGGGCGGCCATCGAACTCCCGAAGTCTCCGCTGATCTGCGGGCCGAGCTCGGGGCCGACCTGGTCGGCGGCATCCCCGGAGATCTCGAGCCGGGGGGTGACGCGGGTGCCGTCGTCGAGGGACTCCAGGGTGTGCCGGAAGAGCAGCGAGAGACCGCCGAACTCCGTCACGTCGGCGTAGCGCTCGTCGTCGACCAATTCGACGATGGTCGAGATCATCTCGTCCTGGCCCTCGGGAGTGACGGCGATCCGACTGCCGACCGCGAAGGGTCCGTCGAGCACGAAGCGGTCGGCTCCCGGGTAACTCAGTCGGCCGCAGTGCAACTCGCGCAGGGCGGCCCAGACCGCCTCACGGGGAAGCGCGGCGGTGGCGGTGTATTCAGTGGTCCACATGGTCGTTCTCCTCAGGGTCGATGATCATCTGTCCGCAGATGATCTATGCACAGATTAAATGACGGAGCGACGATCCGCAAGCGCCGGGAGTGCGCGCTGTTAGCCTGGACAGCGGACCACCGCTCACCCCCGCCGCTGGAGGACAGCCATGACCGATCGCCGCCGCCGCGTTCTTCTGAAATTGTCGGGCGAGGCGTTCGGCGGGGGCCAGCTCGGGGTGAATCCCGACATCGTCAGCGGCATCGCCAAAGAGATCGCCGAAGCCGCGCCGAACGGCCCCGACGACCCGGACGGCGTCGAGGTCGCAGTCGTGGTCGGCGGAGGCAACTTCTTCCGCGGCGCCGAGTTGAGCCAACGCGGCATGGATCGCGGCCGCGCCGACTACATGGGCATGCTCGGCACCGTGATGAACGCGCTTGCGCTGCAGGACTTCCTGGAGCAGGCGGGCGCGCAGCCGCGGGTGCAGTCGGCGATAGCCATGACCCAGGTGGCCGAGCCGTACATCCCGCTGCGTGCCGAGCGCCACCTCGAGAAGGGCCGCATCGTGATCTTCGGCGCCGGCGCCGGGCTGCCCTACTTCTCGACCGATACCGTGAGTGCCCAGCGCGCGCTCGAGATCGGCGCCGACGCCGTGCTGGTCGCCAAGAACGGCGTGGACGGGGTGTACACGGCCGATCCGCGCACCGACCCGACCGCGAAGAAGCTCGAGACCTTGAGCTATCAGGACGCCCTGGTTCAGGGCCTCAAGGTCGTCGATTCGACCGCCTTCAGCCTGTGCATGGACAACAGCATGCCGATGGTGGTGTTCGGCATGGAGCCGGCCGGCAACATCACCAAGGCGCTCCGCGGCGAGAAGATCGGGACGCTGGTGACCGCATGAGCACGCCGTCGGATCGCCAGACCACGCAGAGCCACCCGCCGCAGACGCTGGCCAAGCAGGTCGGGCGGCACGAGCCCTCGAACATCCTGGCGTCGGTCGTGCTGCTGGTGCTCTCGCTGGGCGCGTATCTCATCGGAGCGGTCTTCGACCTGATCGCCGCCTTCGCGGGCAGCAGCTGGGTCAACCCCGCGGCACTGATCGGCGGCGGAGCCATCCTCGCCCTGCTCGGCGTGGTCGGAGCGGCCGTGACCGTCCTGCTGATCTCGCGCCGGCGCCGCGCCTGGCCGGCCGCCCTCACGACGCTCCTCGTGGTGCTGCTCGGCTGGATCGCCGTGTTCGTGTTCTTCTCCTTCGCGCTTGTCTGAGCCGTTCGACCGGTACGGCTCCGACGTTCTCGCGGATGCCCGCGCCGCCAACGCCGCCCGCGCGATTCCCACCGTCGACGCCAGGCCGGGCGAGGTGCTCGAACTGCCGGACGGTTTCGTCGGTGCCGTGACCCGCGTCGAGCGCGGCACGGTCGAGCTCGAGGATCGCCACGGCAGCCGACGGGTGTTCCCGCTGGGACCCGGGTTCCTGGTCGACGGCAGACCCGTCGTGGTGCGCGCTCCGGCCGCCGCGGCGCCGCGACCGGGCGAGCTGCGCACCGCGTCCGGATCGCGCGCGCCCGAGCCCCAGCGCGCCCGGGTCGCCCGGGCGCACCGCATCTTCGTCGAGGGCCGCCACGACGCCGAACTGGTGGAGAAGGTGTGGGGGTCGGATCTGCGGGTCGAGGGCATCGTGGTCGAGTACCTCGAGGGCATCGATCACCTCGCCGAGGTGCTGCGCGGGGTGCAGCCCGGTCCGGAGCGGCGCATCGGCGTCCTGGTCGATCACCTGGTCGCCGGGTCGAAGGAGAGCAGGATCGCCGAGCAGGTGACGAGCCCGCATGTGCTGGTGGTCGGGCATCCCTTCATCGACGTCTGGCAGGGGGTCAAGCCGGGTCGCATCGGCCTTGATGCCTGGCCCGTCATCCCGAGAACCCGCAACGGCGAGCCGGTGGAGTGGAAGCACGGCATCTGCGAAGCACTGGGCTGGCCGCACGCCGACCAGGCGGATATCGCGGAGGCCTGGCAGCGCATCCTCGGCTCGGTGCGGGACTACCGCGACCTCGAGCCGGCGCTGCTGAGCCGAGTCGAGCAACTGATCGACTTCACCGCCACACCGTAAGCTTGCGGCAACGGGTAGCGAAGGAGTGTGCCGTGATCAGTGACGTTCTCGCCGAGGCGACGGAGAAGATGAACCGCGCCGTCGAGGTCGCCAAAGACGACTTCGCCACGGTTCGCACCGGTCGTGCGAACCCGGCGCTGTTCCTCAAGATCTTGGTCGAGTACTACGGCACGCCGACGCCGCTCGCCCAGCTCGCCAGCCTGCAGAATCCCGAAGCCCGCACCCTGATCGTGACGCCGTACGACAAGACGGCGCTCAAAGAGATCGAGAAGGCGATCGTGGCGTTCCCGAACCTCGGGGCCACTCCGACCAACGACGGCAACATCATCCGCGTGACCATGCCCGAGCTCACCGAGGAGCGCCGCAAGGAGTACGTGAAGATCGTCCGCGCCAAGGGCGAAGACGCCAAGGTGGCCATTCGCAACGTGCGCCGCAAGGCCAAGGACGACCTCGACGCGTTGAGCAAAGAGGTCGGCGAAGACGACATCTCGCGCGCCGAGAAAGAGCTCGACGCGCTGACCAAGTCGCACGTCGACGGCATCGACGACGCGCTCAAGCGCAAAGAAGCCGAACTGCTCGAGGTCTGATGTCCACGCCGCCGCCGGAGCCGACCCAGCCGCACGCGAAGAAGCATCCCCCGACCCGCGCAGAGTTCGAGGCGCGTGCCCAGGAGGCCCGCGCCGACTTCGAGGCCCGCGCCCTGGAGGCCAGGGCGCAGTTCGATGCGACCCAGGAGAAGATCCGTGCTCGCACGGGCCGCAACCTGCTCGCGGCGATCGGGATCGGGGTCGCGCTGGGTGCCGTCTTCCTGGCCAGTCTCATCATCCCGAACCTCAAGTGGCTGTTCATCATCTTCGGCGCCGGGCTGATCGGGTTCACGGTCTTCGAGCTGTCGAGCGCGCTGCGCCAGGCCGGGCGCGACATCCCACGGGTCGCCTCGACGGTGGTCGCGGTCGCGGTGGTGCCACTGGCGTTCTTCTTCCACGTGCAGGGCCTGTGGCTGGCCACCATCGGCGCGGTGATCCTGGTCTCGCTCTACCGCCTGATCGAGCTGGCGGTCCGCCCCAGTCACCGCACCGGAGCGCGCGCGGTCTGGCTCGATCTCGGAGCCGGCGCCTTCATCCAGATCTACGTCACCTTCATGGCCGGGTTCTACCTGGTGCTCACCGGCTCGGACGGCGGCGAGTGGTGGACCCTGGCCTCGATCATCACCGTGGTGGTCACCGATGTCGGGGCCTACGCCACCGGACTGCGGTTCGGCCGCCACAAGCTGGCGCCCAACATCAGCCCCGGCAAGACCTGGGAGGGATTCGCGGGCTCGATCGTGTTCGCGATCGTGGCGGGCATCCTGCTGGCGCTGCTGATGCTGCACCAGCCCTGGTGGGTCGGACTGGTGATGGGCGTGCTGCTGGCCCTGGTCGGCACGGCGGGCGACCTCACGGAGTCCCTGATCAAGCGGGACATCGGCGTCAAAGACATCTCGACCTGGCTGCCGGGCCACGGCGGCTTTCTCGATCGCCTGGATTCGATCCTGCCCAGCGCCGCGGTGGCGTACATCATCTTCCTGATCGTCAGATAGCGTCGCGGCCCGACCCTCAGCGGGGCTCGGGTACCATAGCCCGCGTGAGTTCGACCTTCCCGCACACCCGCCGATCGCGACTCGGCTACGACGTCGACGAGGTCGAGGACTTCCTCGAAGACGCTCGCCGCGCGTACACCGCCGAGGGAGCCGGGGCGACCCTGGTCTCGGCCGATTCCATCCGCGACACGGGATTCACCATGCGGAAGGGCGGCTACTCGCCCGAGCATGTGGATGCGGCCCTCGAGCGCCTCGAAGACGCGTTCGCCGTCCGGGAGCGCGAGCGTGCCATCGCCCAGGCCGGCGACCAGAACTGGTACGCCCGCGCGCGCGGCAGCGCCCAAGCGATACTGGATCGCATCGTGCGACCGCGCGGCAAGCGATTCAGGCGGGTGTCGATCTTCACGCTCGGCTACTCGGTGCGCGAAGTGGACGCGCTCACCGACCGGGTCGCGCAGTATTTTCAGAAGGGCAGGGCTCTGAGCATCGACGAGGTGCGCACCTCGGCCTTTCACGGGCAGCGTGGCGGCTATCAGGAGGCCCAGGTCGACGTGCTGCTCGACGCCGTGACGCGCGTGATGCTGGCGGTGCGCTGAGCCGCTCCCACCCGATCGGGGGATCGCGGTTCCGGGGCGCGGACAGTGGGTCTGCGTAGACTGGTTGCACTGTGATCGGCTACCAGCGTCGGGGGGCGCACTATCGACCTACGGTCGAAGTGGCGCACGAGGAGCGGCATGTCCGCACCCCGGGGTCGCTTCCGGTCTTCGCGGCCTTCGCCTGCCTGGCTCTCGTCGGAGTGAGCCTCGGCTCGCCGCACGTCCCGAGCCAGGCGGATCCGCTGGCGCACGGCACGCGCGTCGGCGCTCAGAGCCTCGCCATCGACGTCGACGCGGTCGACGCCGTGACGCGCGATGGATTCCGGGTCACCAAGCTCCTGATCGCCAGACCGGCGCCCGCAGCCGGCGTCCCCGATCCCGGAACGGCGCAGGCCATCGCCCTCGAGATGCTGACCGCGCGCGGCTGGGGCAGTAGCGAGTTCGACTGCCTGGTCGCGCTCTGGAACCGCGAGTCGCACTGGAACGTCTACTCGCTCAACACCAGCTCGGGGGCCTACGGCATCCCGCAAGCGCTGCCCGGCAACAAGATGGCGAGCGCCGGCGCCGACTGGGCAACCAATCCCGCGACCCAGATCACCTGGGGCCTCGGCTACATCACCGCGCGCTACAGCACGCCGTGCGGCGCCTGGAACCACAGCCAGGCCAAGGGCTGGTACTGACAAACCCCTATGCGGCGAGGCGCGCGGCTGAGAGGCCCTCTGCGGCCTCCAGCGTCGTGGTCCCGTTGTGCTCGGCGGCCCGGAAGATCGCCGCGATCGTGTCGCCGATCGCCTCGACCCGGGCATCGATGGCGGCGGGATCGGCATCCGGCTCGGACGCCATGGAGAGGTAGATCACGCCCCCCGCGTTGACCACGAAATCGGGAGCCCACAGGATGCCGCGCGCGGCCAGCGCCTCGGCTCCGTCGTGCCGGGCGAGCTGGTTGTTGGCGGCCCCCACGACCCCGCGCGCGCCGAGTTCGGCGATCACCTCGGGGGTGAGCACGCCGCCGAGCCCGCACGGCACGAACAGATCCGCCTCGATCCGGTGCGCCTGACCCACCTCGACCCAGGTCGCACCGAGCTCGTCGGCGAGCGCCTTCTTGCCGGGATCGACATCGGCCACGCTGAGCCGAGCGCCGTCGGCGGCCAGCAGGCGCGCCAGCCGGCCTCCCACCTGGCCCAGGCCCGAGATCACGATGTGCCGGCCGGCGACGTCGCGACTGCCGAACAGGGCGTCCAGGGTCGCGAGGATGCTGGCGTGCACGCCAGCCGCGGTCGCATCCGCCGGCTCGCCCACTCCGCCCTGCTCCGGCGGCAGCCCGCAGACGTGCGCGGTGCGCTCGGCGACGATGGCCATCAGCTCGGCGCTGGTGCCGACGTCCTCCGCGGTCATGTAGGCGCCGTCGAGACTCTCGACCGCATCCCCGAGGTCGAGCATGGCGTCGCGCTTCTGCGCGTCGGTGAGCACGGTGCCGATCGGAACCTGGATCACCGACTTGCCGCCGCCGCGCGCCAACCCCGCGGCCGAGTTCTTGAGCGTCATCGCCGCGGAGAGCCGCAGCGCGTCGGCCAGGGCATCCGTCCAGTGCTCGTACTGCCAGAGCCGGGCTCCGCCGAGAGCCTGGCCGAGCTTCGTCGAGTGGACCGCGACGATGATGGTCAGCCCGGAGCGGGGACCGGTGGTGATGAGCACACGCTCGTGGGTGAGGGGAACCGTCGAAAGGGGTTCGGGGGACGTCATTGTCTTCTCCTGGATACGGCGCCTTGTGAGCGCGCGACTGGTGGGCGCTGTTGTGGGCGCCACTCTGAAACCCTATCCAGGAACCGGCTGTTTAGACTTGCCGCTATGCCTCGCTCGAATCGTCCGCGTTCCTCGCGCGCGCACGAGCAGGAGCCAGAGCCGCTCGATCTCGAGCGCGCATTGATGGGCCGGTTGCGCACCGAGGTGAAGCGCGACGGGGTGTGGAACGTGCAGCCGCAAGCCGCGAGCTCCGCCGTCAAGAGCTACCTCTGCCCCGGATGCGGGCTCGAGATCGCACCCGGCACGGCGCACCTGGTGGCCTGGCGGGCCGACGGGATCATGGGCGCGGCCGAGGATCTGGCCGCTCGGCGGCATTGGCACACGCACTGCTGGAAGATCACCGCGTGACCGTGATCGAGATCACCGGGGGAGTCGAGCTGCCCGCCCGCCGGCAGGACATCGAGCTGCACACCTCCGATGGCTTGACGCTGGTCGGCGAACTGGCCCTTCCGGCCGAGAAGCCGCCGGTCGCGACCCTGGTGTGCCTGCATCCGCTTCCCACGCACGGCGGGTTCATGGACTCCCACATCCTGCGCAAGGCGGCCGCCCGCCTGCCGGCCCTGGCCGATCTCGCGGTGCTCAGGTTCAACTTCCGGGGCGTCACCTCGCCGCGCGGCACCTCGGACGGCGAGTTCGGCAACGGTGTGGATGAACGTCACGATCTGGCCGCCGCCATGGACTTCGTGGGGCAGCTCTCGCTGCCCGACCCGTGGCTGCTCGGCTGGTCGTTCGGAACGGAGGTCGTGCTCAGGTGGGGGCTCGAACATCCCATCGCCGGCGCGATCCTGCTCTCGCCGCCCCTGCACCGCGCCACCGAGGCCGACCTGGCCGCCTGGGCCGGGAGCGGCATCCCGCTAGTGGCGATCATCCCGGAATTCGACGACTACCTTCGCCCGGCAGAGGCTCGCGAGAAGTTCGCCGTGGTCCCGGACGCCCAGCTGGTCGCCGTCGAGGGCGGCAAGCACCTGTGGGTGGGCGAGAAGCAGACCCGACGCGTGCTGAGCGAGATCGTCGAACGTGTCAATCCGGCAGCGCTCCCGCTGCCCACCGAATGGAATGGAACCCTGCCATGAGAGCTGTCACCCCGACCGAGTTCGCCGCCCTGGGCGACGATGCCGTGCTGATCGACGTGCGCGAGCCGGATGAGGTCGCGGCCGCCAGCATCCCGGGTGCGCTCGTGATGCCGATGAGCACGCTCACCGCCCATCTCGACGAGCTGCCCGAGGGCACCCTCTACGTCATCTGCCACGCCGGCGGACGGAGCGCCCGCGTCGTCGGTGCGCTCGAGCAGCAGGGCTACGACGTCGTCAACGTACTCGGCGGCATCACCCAGTGGGAGCAGGAGGGTCTGCCGGTGCAGCGCTAGCGCGTCAGAGCTCGTTCTGGCGAGGCACCACGACCTGCTTGATGATCAGCAGGACGGCCGCCGCCACCGGGATTGCGACCAGGGCGCCGAGCACACCGAGGAGCGTGCCTCCGGCCAGCGCCGCGATCACGACCACCGCGCCGGGCACCTTGACCGCGCGGTTCATGATGTTCGGGCTGATCAGGTAGGCCTCGACCTGCATGTACGCCAGGTAGTAGAGGATCGGCCAGATGACATCCGGCCAGCCGTTGAACAGCAGAACGAGAAGGCAGATGATCGTCGACCCGGTGATGGTTCCGACGAGCGGGATCAGCGAGAACAGGAAGGCGATGAACGCGAAGAGCGCGTAGTACTTGTAGTTGACGCCGATGAGGAGCATCACGGTGAAGAAGATGAAGCTCAGGATGCCGTTGGTCAGACCCAGCGCGCCTTGACCGAGCACGAACCGGCCGACCGACTTGCTGATCTGCTCGGCGATGTCGATGAACTTCTCGCGCTTGGTGGCGGGGACGAGCTGATACAGCCCGCGCTTGATGCTCGACAGCGAGGCGACGAAGTACAGGGTCAGGATCAGCACGATCAGGATGCCGAAGGCGCCCGAGGCGATGGTGAAGACGGTCGAGAACACCCCGCCCGTGATGGTGGCGATGTTCTTGGTGAAGAAGCCTTGGACGTTGGTGACCACGTCGTCGAACGGCAGCCAGGGCAGGGTGTGGTTCCACCATTTCTGCACGGCATTGTCGGTGGTGAGAGCGTTGACGATGTGCGGGATGCTGGCGATCAGGGTGTTCACCTGATCGATGATCACCGGGATGACGGCCAGCACCAGCCCGGCGAACACGGCCAGGATCACCGCGAGCACGGTGAGGATCGCGGCCCACCTGGGGAAGCGGTGGCGCTGCAGGAACGAGACCGCCGGGTCGATGCCCAGAGCGAGGAACAGAGCCGCGCCGACATAGGTGATGATCGTGGCGAGCGTCGCCAGACCGGAGCCGATCACGATGGCGACCAGCACCCCCAGCCCCCCGAAGAGGCCGAGGCGGAACGCGTTCTGGATCTTCACCGGCTGTTGCCTTTCGTCGGGGATGATCCGAGGCTAGCGGAGCCCCCGGGCCGAGTGGCCCGGCTCAGTTGGCGTGTTCGCGCTCGCGGGTCTGCTCGTCGATGCCGTCGTCGGGCCCCTCGTCCGGCCCCTCGTCCGGCCCGTCGCCGGGCGCGTCGTCGGGACCGCCCGCAGGCTGGTCGTGCCCAGCGTCGCCGGCCTCGCCCGCGGCATCCACCACCGGGGTGGCGGCGGTGACCGGTTCCGGCGCGACCGTCGGGAAGCCGTGGTCGGCGGCGACGCGGTCGGCGGAATCCAGAACCCCGCGCAGATTCGCGATGTACCCGGCGACCGATTCGCGCTCGACCCGGATCTGCTCCAGGCGCTGCTCGGCATCCTTCAGCAGGGCGGCCGCCTTCTTCTCGGCGTCCTTGACCATCGCCTTGGAGCGGCTCTCGGCGTTGCTAAAGACCTCCTTGGCGTGCGCCTTGGCCTCCTCGGTGAGGGTCTTGGCTGCGGCCTTCGACTCGGTCTCGAGCTTCTCGGCCTCCGCGCGCTTCTCGGCGGCGCGGGCGCTGGCCTCGGCGAGCTGGGCATTGGCCTCGTCGAGGTACTTCTGGGTGGATGCCGCGGCCTCCTGCTGCTTGGCCACGTACTCCTTCTCGGCCTCATCCCGGCGTGCGGTGAGCTCGACTTCGAGGTCGGCCCGCGCCTGGGCCGCCGAGGCGGTCAACCGGGACGCCAGGGTGTCGGTCTCGTGCGCGATCCGGGCCCGGTGGTTCTCGAGCTCGTGCGCGATCTCTTCCCGCTGACGCGCCAGCTCGCGGTCGTGGTCTGCGCGCTCCTTGTCGAGCTGCGAGCCGTGCGCCGCCTTGGCCTGCGCGAGTTCGGTGTCGTGGGCGGCGCGCTGGCCGGTGAGCTCGGCGGCCAGCGATTCGCGGGCCCCGGTCTGCTCGGCATCCCAGGATGCCCGCGCCCCGGTCAGCTCGGCGTCGTGCTCGTTGCGTGCGTGGCTCAGTTCGGCCTCGAGCGCGGTCCGCTTGGACTCCACCTCGGCGTCGATGGCGGATCGCTTGGCGGCGACCTCTTGATCGACCTCGGTCCGCTTGGTGGTGATCTCGGCCTCGAGCGCTGCTCGCTGCTGGGTCAGCTCGGCCGCCAGTTCCGCCTTCGCGGTCGCGGTCATGGCTTCGCGCTCGGACTTCCACTTGGCCACCTTGGCGGCGTGGTCGGCCGCGGCCTGCTTGGTGCGGGCATCCAACTCGGCGCGTGCTTTGTCGGTGTCGGCGGCGAGCTCGGCGTTGGCGGCCGCCGTGTCGTTCTCGAGCTGGCTGCGCGCGTCGGCCGTCTCGCGGGCGAGGTTGGTTCGGCCCTCTTCGAGGTCGTGCTCGAGCTCGGCGCGCCGGCGTGCGCTCTCGGCATCGAATTCCGCCCGGCCCCGCTCGGTGTCGCGCGCCAGCTCGGCGGCGGCTTCGCGTGCTTCGGCCACCTCGCGCTGCGCGACGATCTTGAGCTCGGCGATCTCGCGCTCGGCCTCTGCACGGAGGGCGGCGATCTCGCGCTTGCCGGCGGCGCGGGACTCGGCGACCTCGGTGGCGACCGACCCGCGGATGGCGGCGGCCTCCCGCAGCGCGTCATTGGTGACCGTCTCGGCCTCGGCGCGGGCACGGGAGACGACCGATTCGGCCTCGTCCCGTGCGCCGGAGGTGATCTGCTCGACCTGCGCCTGGGCGTCGCCGACCAGCTTGTCGGCATAGTCGTGGGCGTCCTGACGCTGCTGCTGCACCTCGGCGGCGACCGTGGCGCGCAGCTTCTCGGCGTCGATGTCGGCCTGGCTGATCAGCCGGGTGGACTGCTCCTCGGCCACCCGGAGGGTGTTCTCGAGGCGGGTTCCGAGTCCGGAATAGGTCGGGCTGCCGACCTCGTCGAGCTCGGCCTGCAGGTCTTCGGCGACGGCCTGGAGTCGCTTGAGCTCCTTCGACTGATCGGCCTTGTCGGCGTTCGCCTTGATCAGTTCGCGTCGGAGGTCGTTGACCGCCTGGTCGACCTCGTCCTTGCGATATCCGCGTAATTCGGTGCCGAAGCCCGTGTCGTCTGCCGCCACCGTTGTCACTCCTTGGGCTGGTTTTCTCGTCGTGATTCGACCCGGAACGGGCGAGGGGAACCCTCCGAGTGTAGCCGCCGCGTGTCGAGCGGCCACCCCGGACCGCTGCACTCGATTCAGGTCACTCCCAGCTTTCTCCCAGCACTTCGCCGCGGTTGGAGGGTGGCTGTCCGATAGCCTGGTGTGTCTTTGTCTGCTGCCCCGGTCTCCTAGTCCGCGGGGGCGGCACCAAATGAGGAGTTCATTCTTTTGCGATTCGTAGTGGCGATCGTGCTGTTCCTGGTGGCATTCGTGTCGATCGGGTACGGCATCGCCCAGCGCACCATCCTGGCCGGACCGGCCTCGGTCACCGCGGCGGTGACGATCGACTCCACCGCCCCGATCACCGTCATCGAGGGCCCGGCGCTTCGTGCCTACGACGGCCAACAGCGCATCACCGTGTCGGGCAGCTCGACCCTGTTCATCGCCGACGGCCGTGCCGCCGATGTGCGGGCCTGGGTGGGCAGCACCAGTTACAACCGGGTCACCTTCAGCACCAAGACCCAGCAACTCGCCTCGAAACTGGTGTCGGGCAAGGAGTCGACGGCGCCGTCGCCGGTCGGCTCCGACCTGTGGGTCGACGAGTTCAGCGGCAAGACCCAACTGGTGCGCCCCATCAACGTGCCCGATACCGCGTCGGTCATCATCATGTCCGACGGCAAGAAGCCCGCTCCCAGCCACGTCTCGATCACCTGGCCGCTGGACAACTCGGCTCCCTGGTCCGGCCCGCTCATCCTTGCCGGGATCGCGGCGCTGCTCGCGGGGCTGATCGCCTTCCTGTGGGCGCTCGTGCATGCGCGACGACGCAGTGGACCCCGGCGCAAGCAGCCGCGCAACCCGAAGCCGCCGCAGCTCAAGCGCGGCCGCACCGGCACCCAGCGCGCGATCGAGGCGCCGAACCGCGGACGGCGCCGCAAGTTCGTCGCGACCGGCGTGATCCTCGCCGGCACCATGATGTTGTCCGGATGCTCGCTGCTCGGCCCCAGCGGCAGCGGCAGCGCAACCTCTCCGACCCCCAGTTCGACGGTGCCGGGAGCAGCGGGATTGCAGCAGGTGGCCGTCACCGAGCCGCAGGTCAAGCACATCGTGGCCAACATCATCCAGACCGTCGGTGACGCCGACGCCAAGGGCGACGCCAAGCTCGCGGCGACCCGCCTGGCCGGTCCGGCGCTCCAGCTGCGCACGGCGAACTACGCCATGCACGCCGCGAACAGTGCGATCCCGATCGTGCCGTCGATCCCGAACTGGGATGTGCGGGTCGCTCTCCCGCAGCAGAGCGACACCTGGCCCCGCGCCGTCTTCGTCGTCATCGGCAAGAAGGACGACATCAAGGTCGCGCCGATCGGCATGATGCTGGTGCAGCAGTCTCCGCGCGTGAACTACAAGGTCGAATACCTGATGACCCTCGAGCTCGACGTGCCCGACGTGGCTCCGGCGAGCCTGGGCGCCGCACGCCTGCCCAACGACAACAAACTGGGGATTCTGGCGCCGAGCGACCTGGCGTCGGCGTACGGCGACATCCTGATCAAGGGCGACGCCAGCAAGAAGAACGACCTGTTCTCGGCGACCGGCGACAAGCTGCGCACGGTCGTCGGCCACGACTACAAGCAGAAGACCGCGTCGCAGTTGCCGCCCTCGGCGAAGATCGCGTTTTCGAACGGACCGGGCAAGAGCGACTCGATCGCATTCGGCACGAACGACTCCGGGCAGATCGTCGCTGTCGACCTGGACGACGTCGAGACCGTGACACCCACCGAGGCGGGGGCGGCGATCGACCCGTTCCTCGCGGCTCAGGCGCTCTCAGGCAAGACGCAGAGCACTAAGGGCATCATCGCGACCTACGGGCTCCAGCTGCTGTTCTACGTGCCCCCGGTGACCGACTCGAACAAGAAGATCCAGCTCTTGGGCTTCGCCCAGGGGCTCATCTCGGCGACCGAAGTCCCGTGATGTCAGACTGGAACGCGTGAGCAACGTCCCTCCCGGCCCGAGCCTGCGCGGCGCGGTCGATCTTTCTGCGCTGGTGCGCCGGGCCAACGCGCCGCAGCCCGTACCCGGTGCGGAGGGTGCTGCCGCCCCCGCCGGCGGTGTCGTGGTCGCCGTCACCGACGCGACCTTCGAGAGCGTCGTCGACCTGTCGTCGCGAGTCCCCGTCGTCGTCGAGTTCTACGCGCCGGGCCTCCAACCGGCTCTCGGCGCTATCGTCTCCTCCTACGGCGGGCGCCTGGTGCTCGCCACCGTCGACGGCGCGGCCAATCCGCAACTGGCTCAGGCGTTCCAAGTGCGCGAGGTGCCGGCGGTGGCCGCGATCATCGCGGGACGCCCGGTGAATCTCTTCCTCGACATCCCGCCCGAGGCGCAGGTGCGCCAGGTCTTCGACGAGCTGCTGGCGCTGGCGGCTGAGAACGGCGTGACCGGGACCATCCCGATGAATCCGGATGGCGCGGCCGGCGCCGAGGGCGGCGACGGCGAGTCCGTTCCCGCCCCGGTCGAGGAGCCTCTTCCTCCGCATCACCAGGAGGCATACGACGCGATCGCCGCCGGGGACTACGCGGCTGCCGTCGCCGAGTACAAGCTCGCGATCGCGCAGAGCCCGCGCGACGCCCTGGCCGTCGCCGGAATGGCTCAGGCCTCCCTGCTGCTGCGTCTGGACGGCGCCGACGCGGGAGCCGTGCGCGCCGCAGCCGCCGCCTCGCCGGGCGACGTGGACGCCGCGCTCGCCGTGGCCGACCTCGACGTCAGCGGCGGTCACCTGGATGACGCGTTCGAGCGCCTGCTCGAGCTCTTCCCCGCGCTCGACCAGAAGGCCAAGGACGCGGTGCGCGCCCGACTGCTCGAGTACTTCGAGATCGCCGGACCGGACGACCCGAGAGTGCTGGTCGCGCGGCGGACGCTGACGAACCTGCTGTACTGATCCCCCTGCGCTGAGCATCCGCTACTCTGCACTCGTGGTCGCACGGGCGGCCCGGCCAGCCCGAGGGATGCGATGAGCGCCACCGCGAACAGCCTGCGTGATCCGCGCGTCCTGCGAGGCGTGTCAGCCTTCACCTGGATACGGATTTCTCTGATCGCCTCCATCGCTGGGATGGTCATCTGGAGTCCGATCTTCCTGTTCCAGGCTTCCCAGGGTTTCCCGCGATCGTCGGCCGGATGGATCGCCGTGATCCTGCCGCTCATCGTGTTCCCGACCGTCGCGGGTGTGATCGGTCGAGTGCGTCAGTCCACCGAGAAAGCGGCCGGCTACGCGACGATCCTGAGCCCAGGAAGCCAGCTCGACCTCCTGGATCCCCACGACGGAGCAGTCGTGTGGCGCGTCGGAGACCCGCCGTTGCGCGCGGTCGGTCTGTCGGGAACGTTGCGCGGCGAGCAGGCGTCCCCCGCGGTCGACAGCCCGCCTGGCGGTCCCGCATTCCCTCGCAAGAAGGTCTCGAACTGGGTCGTCCAAATTGTGTCGTTCGTGTTCGCCTTCGGGGTCGTGATCGTCGTGCTCTCGACCACCCACAGCAAACCGAGCGTCTGGGGAATCGTCCCGATCTACCTGGCGTTCGCCGCATTCGGCGGGCTCGTCTTGCTGCTGGTCTTCGTGCAGACCCGCCTCACCATCGGGCGCCGAATCCGTGCGCTCTCGGCCCTACGACCGGACGCCATGATCTTCACCTCCCGACCGACGGGCTCCTTGTCACAGACCCTGGCGACCCTCGGAGTCGCGCGGGCGGGCAGCGCTCGCTTCCCGGTGGTCGTCACCGACTCGGCGATGGAGTTCTGGGGCTCAACCGGAGACGCGCCCTGGGCGTCGATCCCGTGGACCGGGGTGACTCGCGTCGACCCGGACAGCGCTCCCATCGGGAACAATCTGTTCCCGGCCATCTCCCTCACCCTGGACCACTCCGGCACTCCAGTCACTGCGACTCTCCCGATCTACAGCCGCCAGGGGATCTTCAGCGCGTCACCGAACTGGGCAAACCAGGTCTTCGGCGAGATCCGGTTCCACCTGGTAAAGCCCTAGCCCGCGAACTTCAACCACAGCGCCGCCAGGGGCGGAAGCGTCAGCTCCACCGAGGCGGGCTGGTCGCCCCACGGCTGCGGTTCGGCCGTGACGCCGCCGAAGTTGCCGACGCCCGAGCCGCCGAAGTCCGCGGCATCCGAGTTCAGGATCTCGTCCCAGCGACCCGCGAACGGCAGGCCGACGCGGTACGGCCCGACCGGGTTGCCGCCGAAGTTCACCAGGCAGGCGACGGCCTCGCCCGACGCCGACCAGCGCACGAACGCGACCACGTTGCGCTGCGGATCGTTCGCCAGCCAGCCGAATCCGGCGGGCACATTGTCTTGAGACCAGAGGGCGGGCTGCTCGCGGTAGACCCGGTTGAGCTGCCCGACCAGGCGTTGCAGCCCCTGGTGCTCGGGGTGGTCGAGGATCCACCAGTCCAGCCCGCGCTGCTCGCTCCACTCGCTGGGCTGCCCGAACTCGCTGCCCATGAAGAGCAGCTGCTTGCCGGGGTGCGCCCACATGAACGACAGGAACGCGCGCACGTTCGCGAGTTTCTGCCACTGGTCGCCGGGCATCTTGCCGAGCAGTGATCCCTTGCCATGCACGACCTCGTCGTGGCTGATCGGCAGCAGGAAGCTCTCGCTGAACGCGTAGAGGAAGCTGAACGTGATGTCGTTGTGGTGATCTGCCCGCCACATCGGGTCCTCGTGCATGTACTGCAGCGAGTCGTGCATCCAGCCCATGTTCCACTTCAGGCCGAACCCGAGGCCGCCGCCATCGGTCGGATGCGTCACCCCGCCCCACGAGGTCGACTCCTCGGCGATCATGACGATGCCCGGGTTGCGCTTGTACGCGGTCGCGTTGGCCTCCTGCAGGAACGAGATGGCTTCGAGATTCTCGCGGCCGCCGTTCTTGTTCGGGACCCACTGGCCCTCTTTGCGCGAGTAGTCCAGGTAGAGCATGGATGCCACGGCATCCACCCGAAGGCCGTCGATATGGAACACCTCGAGCCAGTAGACCGCGTTGGCCACCAGGAAGTTGCGCACCTGGGAGTCGCCGAAGTTGAACACCAGCGTGCCCCAGTCCGGCTGCTCGCCCAGACGCGGATCGCTGTGCTCGTAGAGCGGCTGCCCGTCGAAGCGGGCGAGCGCCCACTCGTCCTTGGGGAAATGCGCAGGCACCCAGTCGACGATCACGCCGATGCCGGCCTGGTGCAGACGGTCGACCAGGTAGCGGAAGTCATCGGGATGCCCGAACCGGCTGGTCGGCGCGTAGTAGCCGGTCACCTGGTACCCCCACGAGCCGCCGAAGGGGTGCTCGGCCACCGGCAGGAACTCGACGTGCGTGTACGCCAGCTCGCGCAGATAGTCGATGAGTTGATCGGCGAGCTCGCGGTAACTCAGCCCGGGCCGCCACGATCCGATGTGCATCTCGTACACGCTCATCGGGGAGTTGTGCGGATCGGTCTGGGCGCGAGCGGTCATCCACTCGGCGTCGCCCCACTCGTAGAGGGTCTGACCGACCACGGATGCCGTGGCGGGCGGCACCTCGGTGTACCGCGCCATCGGGTCGGCGCGTTTCACCCAGTCCCCGGCCGCGGTCAGCAGCTCGAACTTGTAAGGGCTGCCAGGCGTCAGGCCCGGAACGAACAGCTCCCAGACACCGTTGTCGTCGAGCCGGCGCATCGCGTGCTGCGTGCCGTCCCAGCCGTTGAAGTCGCCGATCACCCGCGCGGCCTGCGCATGGGGCGCCCAGACCGAGAAGCCGGTGCCCACGACATCCTCGTGCGGGCGGAAGTGCGCGCCCAGCACGTCCCACAGCTGTTCGTGGCGACCCTCGCCCCAGAGGTACAGGTCCACCTCGCCGACCGTCGGAACGAAGCGGTACGGGTCATCGGTGGTCCAGCTCGGCGCGTCGGCGTATGCGGCCTCGAGGGCGTACGCCTGGCCGGCACCGGGTGCGAAACCGTGCCACAGGCCGTTCGCCACATGCTCCAGCGGGATGCGCGTGCCATCCTTCTGAACCGCCGTCACGGTCGCCGCCAGCGGGCGCACCGCGCGGATCACGAAGCCGTCGACCCCGCCGACGGTCGCGGCATGCTGTCCGAGGGCATCGTGCGGACGCGGGTGGCGGCCCTCGGCGAGGGCGCTCACGTGATCGGGGTGCAGATTGGGGATGCCGGAGTCCGCCCCGGCGACCGTCTTCTTGACCGCCATCATCGGCTCCCGTGGGTGATCGACAGCACGTGCACCGGCTCGGTGAATGCGTCGAGCCGGACGAAGTTGTCTCGGCCCCAGGTCCATTCGGCGCCGGTGATCAGTTCCGTCACGGCGAAGGTCGCGTCGGGTTCGAGTCCGAACCGGGTCAGGTCGAGGTGCACCAGGGTCTCGCGCACCGAGTGCGGGTCGACATTGGCGACGACGATGATGGTGTCGGGGGTACCCGACGCGGTGAATCGGCCGTCGAGGTGCTTGCCGTAGACCAGCACCGAGTCGTCGTCACTCCAGTGGATGGTCAGGTTGCGCAGCTGCGCGAGTGCCGGGTGCGCGGCGCGGATCGCGTTGAGCCTGGTGAGGTACGGCGCAAGTGTCGTGCCGGGCTTGGTCGCCTCGGCCTTGGCGATCGCCGCCCAGTCGCGCTGCTTGTACTCGTACTTCTCGTTGTCGATGTTCTCTTCACTGCCCGGGCGGGCCACGTCTTCGTACAGCTCGTAGCCGGCATAGACCCCCCAGCTCGGTGAAGCCGTGGCTGCAAGGGCGGCTCGGATCTTGTAGGCGGGCGGCCCGCCGAACTGCAGGTACTGGGTGAGGATGTCGGGCGTGTTCACGAACAGGTTGGGGTGCAGGTAGTCGGCGGACGATCCCGAGATGTCGGTGAAGAACTCCTCGAGCTCGGCCTTGGTGTTGCGCCAGGTGAAGTAGGTGTACGACTGCTGGAATCCTGCGCCCGCCAGGGCGTGCATCATGGGCGGTCGGGTGAAGGCTTCGGCGAGGAACACCACATCAGGATGCCGCCGGCTCACCTCTCCCAGCAGCCACTCCCAGAAGACCAGCGGCTTGGTGTGCGGATTGTCGACCCGGAAGATCGAGATGCCCTTGCCGATCCAGAACTCGACGATGCGCAGCACCTCGGCGCGGATGCCCTCCGGATCGTTGTCGAAGTTGAGCGGGTAGATGTCCTGGTACTTCTTGGGCGGGTTCTCGGCGTAGGCGATGCTGCCGTCCGGGCGGTGGCTGAACCATTCCGGGTGCTCGGTCACCCAGGGATGATCGGGCGAGCACTGCAGAGCCAGGTCGATCGCCACCTCGAGGCCGTTCTTGGCGGCCTGGCCGACGAAATAGGCGAAGTCGGCGAACGATCCCAGGTCGGGGTGCAGCGCGTCGTGACCGCCCTCGGCGGATCCGATCGCCCAAGGGCTGCCCGGGTCGGCCGGCCCGCCTTCGGCCGAGTTGTTGGGTCCCTTGCGGAAGGCGTGCCCGATCGGATGGATCGGCGGCAGGTACAGCACGTCGAAGCCCATGGCCGCCACGGCGGGCAGGCGGCGGGCCGCGGTGCGGAAGGTGCCGCTGGTCCAGGTGCCGTCCTTGGCGCGCTTGGCGCCCTCGGAGCGCGGGAAGAACTCGTACCAGGATCCGACCGCGGCCCGGGCGCGCTCGACCCGCATGGTCAGGGTCGGCGACTCGGTGACCAGGGACTGCACCGGGTGCGCGGCGATCGCGGCGGCCAGGCGCGGGTCGCGCGCGACGCGGAGGCGCGCGTCGGGGGTCAGCCGCGAGTCCACGAGGGTTGCGCGGGCCTCCTCGAACACGCGGCCGGGGGAGTCGGCGAGCAGCTGAGCGGCCGTCGCGAAGACCAGTTCGACATCCTGGCGTGCCGGGATCTTGATCTCGGCGTCGTGCAGCCAGCTGGCCCAGTCGTCGGATGCGGCGCGAACCGTCCAGCGCAGCGGACCCGGTTCGGTGAGCTGCACTTCGGCCCGCCAGCGGTCGGTTCCGGGCGCGATGAGCTCCATCGGATGCACGCTGACGCCCTCGTCGGGGTGGGTCAGCACCAGCTCGACGCGCAGCAATCCGTGCCCTTCGCGGAACACGGTCGCCTCGAACGGCACGACTTCGCCGACGTAGCCGGTGGCCGGCCAGAGGTTCTCGGGTTGCTGAGGCGAGAGCGCGCGGATCGGGATGCGGCCGAGTGTCTCGGAACGCGCGGCGGTCTCGGTGGCGGGCATCACTCGACGGTAGCGCGTTCGCACGCGACCGGGCCTGAGATCCCGGTGCGAGTGGCGTCCATGTTGCCATCGGGGACAAATTCGTGTACCCCGGGGTACGGATATGTCCCCCATAGTGCTTACTCACAAAAAAGCTGATCAGAGCCGGTTTAGGGTCGAAATATGGAGGGGTAGACCGTGCCCTCTAGTGGGGGTATAGACCGCCTTGTCCGCGCTATGGAGGACACGTACTGTCTTCAGCGGGGGGAAATTCCCTGTGCAGTGGGTCGTGCTTCGGTCAGCTGCGCATCACAAGCAGCACACCCGCATCACCAATGCACCACCCGACAAACCCGCCGCCGGGGATCGCGTGGAGGCACTGCGCCTTCACACGCCTCGATGGCGCCTGCACCTCGACATCAGCTCGATGCCGTGAAAGGAACTGAAATGAACAAGATCACCAAGGGTGCCATCGCCGCAGCGGCTGGTGTCATCCTCCTCATGGGCGGCGCGGGAACCCTCGCCTCCTGGAACAGCAGTGCCAACGCCGGTTCGGCGCAGACGATCACCGCTGGTTCGCTCTCCGTGACGGCCGGTGCCGCCGGTGTCTGGAAGAGCGGCGCCACCACGATCACGCCCTCGAGCTTCCGGATCGTTCCGGGCGACTCGATCACCTACACGCAGACCTTCAACCTGGTCGCCTCGGGTGACAACCTGCTGTTCACGCTCGCGGCGACTCCCGGCGCGATCTCCGGTGCGACCGCGGGTGCGGCTGACGTGGCGCTGGCCGCCGCGGTGACCGGAAGCAGCACCTTCTCGGTGGCCGGCTCGAACATCGCCCCGAGCGGATCGCCGAACACCTACAAGGTCACCACGGCCGGAACCACGGTGGTCACCGTCACGATGACCGTCGCCTTCCCGTACGCCTCGGGCAACAACACGCAGCTCGGTGCCGTCACCTTCGGCAACGGCGCGGTCACGGTCACTCAGACCCAGACCCCGTAACAGATTCCACCGGGGGTGCGCGCCGTCCCACGCGGCGCGCGCCCCCGGTGGGGTTCACCACAACGCACCACATCCATCAGCTTCACCTCCATCAGCAGGAACGGCAGAGACCATGACCGGATCGCGAGCAGCGCGTCCCGGGCGGCGTCGCCATCGCGCGGCTCAGCCCCGGTTCCGCCATCTGCTGCTGATCCTGCGGCCCACTCCGCGCGGCGCACTCGGCGCCGCCGCCGCCCTCACCGCGGGTGTTCTGGTCGCAGCGGGACTCGCCGCCGGCAGCTACGCCTTCCTTAACTCGCAGGCCACCGCGGCTTCCGCCACGACGATCAAGAGCGGCAACCTCGCCCTCACCGTCCAATACGGTGCCGGCACGGCCGGGTCGACGGCCACGATCCCGACCGCCTCGTGGGCCACGATGCTCCCGGGCGATGTCGTCGGCCAGCAGTTCACCCTGGCCAGCACCGGAACCGCGGGCTCCACGTACACGGCGCGCCTCTCGGCCACGTCGGCTTGGGAGATCCGCGTGGCACCCGGCACCTGCCCGGCGACGCAGATCCCCGGTGCGGCCCTCACCACCACGGCCACCTCCGTGGGCACGATTCTGGGCGGCACCAACACCTCGGTCTGCGTCCAGGCCACGCTGCCCACCACCGCTGCCGCTGCCGTCTCGGGCACCACGGCCGGATTCACGGTCATCATCGACTCGACGCAGGTGCCCTCATGATCGCCCGCCGCGTCAAGCTCGCCATCGCCACGGCGCTGACGGGATTCCTGGTACTGGCCGCGACCACGGCCGGGTTCGCGTTCTGGAACGCCAGCAACTCGGTCAGCTCCACGGTGGGCGCGGCGACGCTGACCATCACCACCGCGAACTTCACCTCGGTCGGGTACACCTTCGGCAACGACACCCTGGTGACCACCGGCAGTGTCACGGTCACCAACACGACCACCACGACCAGCACCCAGAACGGCGCGGTCAGCGTGACCTTCGGCCCCGCGGCATCCGCGACCCTGGCCGGCGCGGTCACCGCGAGCATCTGGACCACCGCATCGGCCGCCAACTGCACCGCGGGCGCGTCGGTGCCCTCGGGCGCGACCGTCGCCCTGTGGTCGACCTCGCCGGTGCTCACCGCATCGCTGGCGAAGAGCGCCAGCGTCATCTACTGCGTGCGCAGCTCGATCGCGTCGCGTGACGACGTGGACACCGCGGGCGGCTCGCTGAGCTTCCAGCCCAAGATCACGGCCACCATCACGGTCGGCAACTTCACCGGCAGCGCCACGGCGACCACCACCCAGTCGACGCAGTACATCTACACGTCGACGCCGGCCGACCTGACGCACTGGAACTGGATCCGCCCCAACTTCACCTCGAGCTACAACTACTGCCTCGACGTCTCGGGCGGTGGAAACGCCTCGGGCACGATCGTGATCTCCTACGGCTGCAAGACCGCCGGCTCGGCCAACCAGAACTGGAAGTTCGTGGCCAGTGGCGCGGCCGGCTACTACACGATCCAGTCCCGCGGCGCGACGGCTCTGCGCGTCGACAACAACAGCTCGAGCACCTCCGGCGGCAGCATCACGGTGAACACCGCCTCCGGAACCCCGGCGACCGCGACCAACCAGCAGTGGGAGTTGCAGCAGGTGTCCGCCAACATCTTCGAACTGGTGAACGCCTACTCGGGAATGTGCCTGACCTCGCCGAGCGGCACCGCCCAGAACCTCGGAAACCTGACGCAGGCGCCGTGCTCGGGCACCGTCTACCAGCAGTTCAAGATCTCGCAGGCGCTCGAGAGCTTCAGCTGCACCAACTCGGGCACCAACTGGGTCTGGTCGTGGAACTCGGTGACCACCGGTCCGTACCACGTGTGGGTGACCAACGGCACCACGAGCACGGAGGTGGCGACCACCGGCGCCACCGCTACCGGCGTGACCGTCGCGCACAGCGCCGTCACCTTCGGGCGAGGAACCTGGAACGTCACGTTCATCGACGGCCTCGACACCGTCGTCGGCATCGGGACGGTCGTCGTGCCCAACACCTTCGGCACCTACTCCTGCTCGGCGAGCGACCTCCAGTGAACGGGTCGATCTCGACGCGGACCGCCGCGCTGCTCGCCGCTGTCATCCCGGCCGGCATCGCTCTGATCGTGACCGTGGTGCTGCTCGTCGCGCCGGCCGCCCATGCCGCAGCGCCCAGCCAGCCCGTTCAGTTCAGCGACGACGGCATCCACTGGTCGACCAGCTACGCCGGCGCACTCTTCGGCGGTGTGCTGCTCGTGCCCGGGGCTTCGGTCGATCGTGCCTTCTACGTGCGCAACGGTGCGAGCGACCCGGCCGTGATGAGCGTCACGCTCTATGACGTCTCCACCACGGATATCGCCCTGGCGACGGCCATGAGCGTGTCGACATCGACTCCCGGACTTCCCGGCGCGGCTGTGCCGGTCACCTCCGCCAGCCCCTGCGCGACGCTCAGCCGTGGTCAGGTTCTCGCGGCGGGCGGCAGCATCCGGCTCGACAACACCGTGGCGCTCGGCGATCTCTCCGGAACGGTCGGCCAGGCGCACAATGTCTCGTTCAAGCTGGCGGTCAGCCTGAGCAGCACGGATGTTGGAGCACCGGCCCCCGACACCTGCCCGACCGACTTCGACACGGTCGTCGGGAGCCCCGACCCGGGAACCGGCACCGGCTCGCACCCGGTCTACCACCGAGGCTCCGGCGGCTGGACTCCCGCGCCGCCCACGGCGGCGACCCCGACGCCGACCGCCACGCCGACCCCTCCGGTAACGCCGACCCCGCCCGGCCCCGGACTGGGCACTCTGGTCGGCAACACCGAGCGCTTCTACCAGGAGAACACCGTGGCCTTCTGGCTCGCCATGGCCGTCGTCGGCGCTCTCCTGCTCATCCTCGTTCGCCGCCGTCGCTCCGACGACGACGACTCGTCGCAGTACCCGCCGTATTCCCGACAGCCCACCACACAGATCGGAACAGGACGATGACCTCCATCGCGAACCGCCCTCGCACCGCGCTCTCCGCGGCACGCACCCGCCCATCCGGCTCGAAGGCCGCCCACCGCAAGAAGGGCGTGCTGCACTACATCGGCGTCGGACTCAGCTTCGGCCTGCTCGCGCTGATCGCGCTGATCGCGGTTCTGGTGATCGCGCTGCCGATGCTGACCAAGTCGACGCCCTACACGGTGCTCACCGGCTCCATGACACCGAACTACCCCGCGGGCACCCTGGTGATCGTCAAGCCGACCGATGTGCAGCAGATCCGGATCGGCGACGTCGTCACGTACCAGATCGCGTCGAACCAGCCTGCCGTGGTCACGCACCGCGTCATCCAGATCATCGAGCCCACCACGTCGAGCGACACCGTCTCGTTCATCACCAAGGGCGACGCCAACTCGCTGCCCGACGCCAAGCCGGTCAAGCCGGTGCAGGTGCGCGGCGTGGTCTGGTACGCCGTTCCGTACATCGGGTGGGTCAACAACGTGGTCAACGGCGACGCGCGCAGCGTGATCGTGCCGATCGTGGCCGGCGCTCTGTTCCTCTACGCCGGCTTCATGGCGGCATCCACGATCGTGGATCGCCGCCGCAAGGCGAAGGCTGCGCAGGCCCTCGCCGACCAGGACCACGAGCAGAGCGGGGGGCGCGACGAGATGGACGACGCGCTCCGCGACCTGTTCGTCGCCGAGCGTCGCTGAGCAGTTCGACGCAGGCACTGCATCACAGGTAAGAACGACCGGGGGCGGGTGGGCCGCCCCCGGCCGTGACTTGTCGGGTCTGAACGCCGCTTAGGGTGGTCGAGTGAAGGCCATCAGACGGTTCACCGTCCGCACCGTGCTCCCCGAGCAGCTCTCCGCCCTCGACGAACTCGCCGCGAACCTCCGGTGGTCGTGGCACCAGCCGACGCTCGAGCTGTTCCGCGACATCGCGCCGCAGACCTGGGACGAGCAGGGCAAGGATCCGATCGGACTGCTCGGCGAGATCGCACCGAGCCGGCTGGCCGAACTCGCCGCCGACGAGGCCTTCGTCGCGCGCGCGAACGCTCTGCGCGACGAACTGCGCTCCTACCTGAGCGAGCCGCGCTGGTACCAGTCGCTCTCCGCGGCGGACGGCGGAGTCGTGCCGGGCACGATCGCCTACTTCTCGCCCGAATTCGGGATCGCGGCGGCGCTGCCCCAGTACTCCGGCGGTCTCGGCATCCTGGCCGGCGATCATCTCAAGAGCGCCTCCGACCTCGGCGTGCCGATCGTCGGAGTCGGACTGTTCTACCGCGCGGGCTACTTCAGGCAGACGATCTCGCGTGACGGCTGGCAGGAGGAGAGCTATCCGGTGCTCGACCCCGACGGCCTGCCGATGCGCGTGCTGCGCAATCCGGACGGTTCGGGAGCCGAGGTCGTGCTGGCCCTGCCAGAGGGCAAGGCCCTGCACGCCCGCATCTGGCGGCTCGCGGTCGGCCGGGTCACCCTCCTGCTGCTCGACACCGACGTTCAGGAGAACAGCGAGGAATTGCGCGGTGTGACCGACCGGCTCTACGGCGGCGGCGGCGAGCACCGACTGCTGCAGGAGCTGCTGCTCGGCATCGGCGGCGCGCGGGCGGTCAAGACCTACGCGACGCTGGCCGGCATCCCGGTTCCTCAGGTGTTCCACACCAACGAGGGCCACGCCGGCTTCCTGGGGCTCGAGCGGGTCAGCGACCTGATCGGCAACGGGCTCACGTTCGCCGAGGCGCTGACCGCGGTTCGAGCCGGTACCGTCTTCACCACCCACACCCCGGTGCCCGCAGGCATCGACCGCTTCGAGGCGGCCCTGGTCGAGCGGTACTTCTCCACCGACCTGCTGCCCGGGGTCGACGTCGACGATGTGCTGTCGCTCGGCGCCGAGCCGGCGGCCATGAACGCCGACGCGGTGGTCGGCGCCGAACCCGTCTTCAACATGGCGGTGATGGGGCTGCGGTTGGCACAGCGCGCCAACGGGGTCTCGAAGCTGCACGGTGATGTGAGCCGTCACATGTTCGGCGCCCTCTGGCCGGGCTTCGACGCGGATGACGTGCCCATCACCTCGATCACGAACGGCGTGCACGCCCCGACCTGGACCGACCCGCAGGTGTCGGCCGTGGCGGAGTCCTTCCTCGGAACGTCCGACACGACAGTGGCCGACTGGGCATCCGGGCACGACGGGGATGGCGGTGTCAGCGACGCCGAGCTCTGGGCGCTCCGCGGACGGCTGCGCCAGCAGCTCGTCGCCGATGCGCGCGCCCGCACCTCGGCGGCCTGGGCCGAGCAGAATCCGGGCGTCGGAGATCCGCCGTGGTTCGCGCGGCTGCTCGATCCCGAGGTGCTGACCATCGGATTCGCCCGGCGGGTGCCGAGCTACAAGCGGCTCACCCTGATGCTGCACGACCCCGAGCGGCTGCGTGGGCTGCTGACCCATCCGACTCGTCCCGTGCAGATCGTGATCGCCGGCAAGTCGCACCCGGCCGACGACGAGGGCAAGCGGCTGATCCAGCAGCTGGTCGACTTCTCGCAGGGGGCCGACGTGCGCGAGCGCATCCACTTCCTGCCGAACTATGACATCGGGATGGCTCAGTTGCTCTACCCGGGAACCGACATCTGGCTGAACAACCCGCTGCGACCGCTCGAGGCGTGCGGCACCTCGGGCATGAAGGCGGCGCTCAACGGATCGCTCAACCTGTCGATCCTCGACGGCTGGTGGAACGAGTACTACGACGAGGAGGACGGCTGGGCCATCCCGTCGGCAGACAGCGCGGGCGACGCGGCCGAGCGCGATGCGCTCGAGGCGGCATCCCTGTACGACCTGATCGAGCACCAGATCGCGCCGCGTTTCTACGACCGCGGCGCCGACGGCGTGCCGACCCGCTGGGTGGCGAACATCCGGCACACCCTGGCGACGCTGTCGCCCGAGCTGTCGGCCGACCGCATGGTGCGCGAGTACGTCGAGCGCCTCTACCTGCCCGCGGCGGCCGCCGACCGGGCGATCAGCGCGAAGTCGTACCAGCCGGCCCGCGACCTGGCGGCCTGGAAGGCCAAGGTCATCGCGGCCTGGCCCGATGTGCATGTGACGCACGTGGAGTCCGGGGGAGTGGATGCCTCGCCGCAGGTGGGCGAGCAACTGCAGGTGCGCGCCTTCGTCCAGCTGGGCACGCTGCGCCCCGACGACGTTGCGGTGGAGCTGGTGCACGGCCGGGCGCGCGAGAGCGACCAGCTGGTCGATACCGGCACGGTGACGCTCGAACTCGACAGCATCGACGACTCGGGAGTCGCCAACTACGCCGGGACGGTCGCGCTCGAGCGTTCGGGCAGCTTCGGGTACACGGTGCGGGTGGTGCCGACCCACCCGCTGCTCGCCTCCCCGGCCGAATTGGGGCTCATCGCGGTCGCCTGAGCCGGAATGCGGGACCTCGGTAATTCGTTGACTCATCAACGAAGGTGGTGCGCATGACGAAGATCGCGATTCTCGGTGCCGGCAAGGTCGGCACCGCCCTGGCGCGTGTCGCGGTCGAGGCGGGCTACCAGGTGGACATCGCCGTGTCCGGGGCGCCGGACCGCATCCGGCTGATCGTCGACGTGCTCGCTCCGGGCGCGCGCGCCGTCTCGGCCGCCGACGCCGTGGTCGACGCCGATCTGGTGGTGCTTGCGCTGCCGCTCCACCGGTTCCGGCACCTCGACAGCGGGCTGCTCGACGGGCATGTCGTGCTGGACATCATGAACTACTGGACGCCGATCGACGGCGAGATCAGCGAGTTCGACGACGCACCCGAAGGGACCAGCGTGCTGGTGCAGAGTGCGGTGCCCGGCGCTCGGGTGGTCAAGACGCTCAACCACATCGGCTACCACGAGCTCGAGGAGCAGCGCCGACCGGCGGGTGCTCGGGATCGGATCGCGCTCGGCGCGGTCGGCGATGATCGCACGGCAGTGGCGCAAGTGCTCGCCTTCCTGGAGCGGATCGGCTTCGACGCCATCGACGGCGGCGAACTGGCCAACGGGGTGGCCTTCCAGCCCGGTTCGCCGCTGTTCGGGGCCCCGCATTCGGCCGACCGGTTCCGCCAGCTGTTGGCCACAGAGCTCGACCGAGCCCGCATCGCGGCCTGACCGCATCGCGGCCTGACCCGATCGCAGCCTGACCGGTCGCAGGCCGACCGGTCGCCGCATCGAGACCTGCCCCGGTCGTCGTCGAGGCGAGCGGCGGCGGCGCTATCCGGCGATCCCGGCCACCGCAGCCGCGGTGACCCTGACCAGGTCGGCCGGGGCCAGCTCGAGGTCGAGACCGCGGCGGCCTCCGCTGACGAAGACGGTGTCCCACAGTTCGGCGGTCTCGTCGAGCACCGTCTGATGCGGTGACTTCTGCCCGATCGGACTGATCCCGCCGACCACGTAGCCGGTGCGCCGCTCGGCCACTGCGGGGTCCGCCATCGCGGCCCGCTTGCCGCCGACCGCCGCCGCCAGCGCCTTCAGGTCGAGCTTGCTCGTCACCGGCACGATACCGACCACCAGCCGGCCGTCGACCTCGGCGAGCAGCGTCTTGAATACCCGCTCCGGCTCGACCGCCAACGAGCGGGCGAGCGCCTCGGCTGCCTCGAGGCCGAAGCTCGCGGCGCCTGGGTCGTGCGTGTACGCGTGCTCGGTGAAGGGGATTCCGGCGGCGGCGAGCGCCGACGTCGCGGGGGTGCCGCTCACCTCAGATCACCGGAGAACCGGGGTACTGCAGGTTGTTGGCGACCCCCGTGATCCACACCTCGAAGAGGATGAAGGCGGCCACTCCCAACAGACACAGGAAGCCCCAGATGAACCCGACCAGGATTCCCGCGATCGAGATCCCGCGGCCGTTCGAGAAGATGCCCGTGCCGGCCAGGTTCTTCGAGTGGCGCAGCCCGATGATCGACACGATGCCGCCGGCGAACGAGTTGATCACGAACGGAAGAATGAGCCCGCTCAACGACAGGAAGAACCCGATGACGGCCAGGTTGTTGCGAACGACCGGCGTCGCCACGTAGGCGGGCGCGGGCTGCAGAACGGTCTCGCCCGGGATGTACAGTCCGGGGCCGCGCGCCGCGCGCGGCATGGTGGCGGCGTATCCGACCGGAGGCGGGACCGGTGCGGCGCTCGCCGCGGTGGTGTCGCTGGACACCCGGCGCGACTCGGTCCAGGTCGTGCCGTCCCACCAGCGGTCGTGTCCGGCCAGTTCGGGGTCGGGGTACCAGCCGGCGATGGGCAGGGGCTGTGCCATGAGGGGAGTGTAGAGCAGCGCGGCGACCGCGCTCGGCGCGCTGCTCGTGCGCGCCGCAGCGGCGGCGGCGCGCGATGGACTTGTAGAGCAGCGCGGCGCTGCGCTCAGTGCGCGCGGAACAGCCGCATCGACGTCGGTCCGAGCTCGAGTGACTCGCCGGGTGCATGCTGCAGCGGCTCATCCAGCGGCAGCACATCGTGCGAGGAGTCCCAGAGCAGCGTGTACCCCGCCACGCCTTCGTGCGCCGGGAGCGTGACCGTCACGGTGGTCTCGAGACCGTGCACGACGAGCAGGATGCGGTTGAACTCCTCGAACTCGGGCGTCGACGCCGCGAGGAACTGCAGGGTGCGCTCCGCCGGGGAGTCCCAGTCGTCCGGCGACATCGACAGCCCCTGCTTGTTGTACCAGTCCATCTGGCTGGCGCTGGGCGTGGTCTCGCCGAACCGGCCGTACCGAACCGGGCGCAGGGCCGGGTTCTCGCGACGCAACCGGGTGAGCTGCTTGACGACATCCAGCAGCTCCTGCTGCCAGGGCTCGCGCTCCCAGCTCAGCCAGGTCAACTCGTCGTCGTGGCAGTACGCGTTGTTGTTGCCGCGCTGGGTGCGCCCGAACTCGTCGCCCGCCGTCAGCATCGGGATGCCGGCACTCAGCAGCAGCGTGCCGAGCAGGTTGCGCACGGCTTTGCGCCGGGCCGCGAGCACGCCCGGGTCGTCGGTCTCGCCCTCGACACCGTGGTTGAACGACTTGTTGTCGTTGGAGCCGTCCTGGTTGTTCTCACCGTTGCCGACGTTGTGCTTGTTGTCGTAGGCGACCAGATCCGCCGCCGTGAAGCCGTCGTGCGCCGTGATGAAGTTGACGCTGGCGAGCGGACCGCGCTCCACCGAGAACACGTGATTCGAGCCGGCGAGCCGGCGGGCGAGCGAGCCGATGCCCTCGCTGGGGATGCCGCCCTGGCCACGCGCCGCCGCGACGTCGCGCAGCCAGAAATTGCGCATCCGATCGCGGTAGCCGTCGTTCCACTCCGACCACGGGGACCCGAAGGTGCCGACCTGCCATCCGCCGGCTCCGATATCCCACGGCTCGGCGATCAGCTTCGCGCCTTCGAGCTCCGGATCGGTGGCGATCGCCGTGAGCAAGGGATGCTGGGGCGTGAAATGCGCATCGGCATCCCGGCCCAGCGTGGCGGCCAGGTCGAAGCGGAATCCGTCGATCTGCACCTCGTTCGCCCAGTAACGCAACGAGTCGAGAACGAGCCGCTGGGCGGCGGGCGTCGAATAGTCGACGGTGTTGCCGCATCCGGTGGTGTCGAGGTAGCTGCCGTCGGGGAGGTGCCGGTAGTAGTGCGCGTCGTCGAGTCCGCGCAGCGAGCTGGTCGGGCCACCGCGGCCCTCTTCGGCGGTGTGGTTGTAGACGACGTCGAGCACGACCTCGAGGCCGGCCTCGTGCAGCAGCCGCACCATCCCCTTGAACTCGCGCAGTACGGCGCCGGTGCCGCCGAACTGCGCGGCCTGGCTGGCGTACGCCGAGTGCGGCGTGAAGAAGTTGAGCGTGTTGTAGCCCCAGTAGTTGACCAGGCCCATCTTCTGCAGGCGCTGCTCGCTGACGTGCTGGTGCACCGGAAGCAGCTCGATCGTCGTGACCCCGAGATCCTTCAGGTAGGCGATGGTCGACTCGTGCGCCAGCCCGGCGTAGGTGCCGCGCAGTTCTGCGGGCACCTCGGGGTTCAGCCGGGTGAGCCCTTTGACGTGCGCCTCGTAGACCACGGTGTGATCCATCGGGATGCGCGGCTTACCGACCCCGCCCCAGTCGAACCAGCCGTCCTGCACGTATCCGCGCCACTTGCCATCCGGCGTCCGCGCCAGGCCGCGCGCGTAGGGATCGAGCAGTGTGCGATCCGGTTCGAAGGCGTGCTGTGGGCCGCTCGGCCCGCTGGCGCGGAGCGCGTAGTAGGTGCCGGGGGAGAGCGAGCGGGTGGTGGCGCTCCAGACGTCGTGGGCATCCCGGCTCAGCGGGATCGTCTTCGACACCCAGCCCGGGTCTTTCCCGTCGAAGATGCACAACTCGATCGCGGTGGCGCTCGCGCTCCACACCCGGATCTCACCACCGCGCGACCCCAGGTGCACCCCGAGATTTCGCAACGGGTCGACGGGGGCCATGCGCTCTAGGGTATGACGCGCGAATGTCGGGCAGATTTCGCGCGCGGGGTTCGCGAGCAGAATGGATGCCATGCCCGTCTACCTGGATCACGCCGCCACGTCGCCCTTGCGGCCGGCCGTGCTCGAGGCGTACACGGCGGCGCTGCCGCTGGTGGGCAACCCGTCATCGATCCACGGACCGGGCCAGGCCGCGCGCGAACTGCTGGAGCAGGGGCGCGACCGGGTCGCCGCCTCGCTCGGCGCCGATCCGGTCGAGGTGGTGCTGACCGGCGGCGGCACCGAGGCGGTGAATCTGGGCATCAAGGGCCTGTATTGGCACAGAGCGGGTCGAGTAGCCACCGAAGGGGGCGTATCGAGACCCCGCACGCGTAACCGAATCATCGTCCCGCTCGCCGAGCATCACGCGACGATCGACTCGGTCGAGTGGCTGGCCGCCCACGAGGGCGCCGTTCTCGACTGGATCGAGGTCGACGAGCTCGGCCGCATCCGGCTCGACGCACTCGAGGCCGCGTTGGCGGTGGGCGGCGACGATGTCGCACTGGTGACCGCGCTGTGGGCGAACAACGAAGTGGGCACGATCCAGCCGGTGGCCGAGATCGTGGCCGCGGCCGCACGCTACGGGGTGCCGGTGCACCTCGACGCGATCGCCGCCTACGGTTCGGTGCCGATCGATTTCCACGCGGTGGGTGCCGCGGCGCTCAGCGTCTCGGCGCACAAGATCGGCGGACCGGTCGGCGTCGGGGCGCTCCTGCTGGCGCGCTCGGCCTCGGTCGAGCCGCTGCTGCACGGGGGCAACCAGCAGCGGGCGCGCTCGGGGACGCAGGACGCAGCCGGCGCCTCCGCGTTCGGCATCGCAGCCGAGCTGGCCACCGCCGACCTGGCCGAGCATGCCGCCCGGCTCGCAACGCTGCGCGATCGGCTGGTGCGCGGCATCCAGAGCACGGTGCCAGGGGCTGTGCTGCGCGGTGACTCGGACCCCGCCGGCCGACTGCCGGGCAACGCCCATTTCACCTTCGCCGGATGCGAGGGCGACTCGCTTCTCTTTCTGCTGGATGTCGCCGGCTTCTCGGTCTCGACCGGCTCGGCCTGCCAGGCCGGGGTGCCCGAGGCCTCGCACGTGCTGCTCGCGATGGGCCTCAGCGAACCGGATGCCCGCGGCGCCCTGCGCGTCACCCTCGGCCCCGACACCACGGCCGACGAGATCGACGCGCTGGTCGCCGTACTGCCGGGAGTCGTCGAGCAGGCGCGCGCCGCCGGGCTGGCCGAGCGGCAGCCGACCCTCGGTCGCTGACGACCCCGAACTCCTCCCGACGGCTCGACGACCGACGCGTCCAGCACGTCTCGCGTACCCTGAAAACCGTGAAGGTTCTCGCGGCGATGAGCGGCGGCGTCGACAGCGCCGTGGCGGCCGCACGCGCGGTCGACGCCGGGCACGACGTGGTCGGGGTGCACCTGGCGCTGAACCGCAATCCGGGCACGCTGCGCACCGGATCGCGCGGCTGCTGCACGATCGAGGACTCGATGGACGCGAGGCGCGCCGCCACGCTGCTCGGCATCCCGTTCTACGTCTGGGACTTCAGCGAGCGCTTCCAGGCTGACGTGATGGACGACTTCGTGGCCGAGTACGCGGCCGGTCGGACGCCGAATCCCTGCATGCGCTGCAACGAGAAGATCAAGTTCGCCGCCCTGCTCGAGAAGGCGCTGGCCCTCGGATTCGACGCGGTGGCGACCGGGCACTACGCGAACATCGTCACGGTGACCGGCGACGACGGCGCGAGTCATCGGGAGCTGCACCGCGCGGCCGACTGGGCCAAAGACCAGAGCTACGTGCTCGGCGTGCTCACCACCGAGCAGTTGGCGCACGCGATGTTCCCGCTCGGCGCGACGCTGTCCAAGGCCGAGGTGCGCGCCGAGGCCGCCGCGCGGGGGCTCACCGTGGCTGCGAAGCCCGACAGTCACGACATCTGCTTCATCCCGGATGGCGACACCCGCGGCTTCCTCGCCGGTCGCGTCGGCGCTGCGGACGGCCCGATCCTCGACCGGTCCGGCCGCGTTCTCGGCACCCACACCGGAGCCGCGGCCTTCACGGTCGGCCAGCGCAAGGGTCTGAACGTCGGCTTCCCGACCGACGACGGACGACCGCGGTTCGTGCTCGAGGTGCGTCCGGTGTCGAACGAGGTGATCGTCGGCCCGCGCGAGGCGCTCGCTGTCGCTGCCGTGGCCGGATCCCGGTTCAGCTGGGCAGGAGAGCCGCCGGCCGATGCCGCAACGCCGTTCGCGTGCGAGGTGCAGGTGCGCGCCCACGCCGACCCGGTGCCGGCGGTCGCGGCCGTACGCGATGGCGAACTCGTCATCACCCTCGACGAGCCGATCCTGGGTGTCGCTCCGGGGCAGACCGCGGTGGTCTATGTCGGCACCCGGGTGCTCGGTCAGTGCACAATCGACCGAACCGTCAGTGCGGTGCCGGTTCGTCCCTAGACTGCTCGCATGAAGCGACCGGTCGCCCGAACCGTCCTCGTTGTCGCCGCAGTTCTGACCGCATCGGCCGCGTTGACCGGCTGCACCAACGATCCGGCCAGCGCAGTGAAATGGCTGACGGGCCAACCCGGCATCACGGGTGCCGAGGTCGTGCAGAGCACGAACGAAGAGCTCCTGATCAGCGGGACGACCCGTGGCGAGCTGAAGCCCGGTCTCAGTGATGGTCAGATCGGCAAGCTGGTGGATGCCGTGCAGGACTTCACGAAGCACCACCCGAACGTCACCATCGAACTCGGCCGCGGCGACCTCGCCTTCGTCGTCGGATCCGATGCCGACACCACGCGGGCGATCACGCTCTGGCATGCGGCCGAGAAGATCCCGAAGCTGCTGAGCGCGGTCAGCGCCGGGAACGCGATCAACGCGGGCGTGCTGCGCGCCGACGTGGCACCTGCGCTCGCGAAGATGCTGGGGCTCAGCGCGCAGATCGAGCTGGACGCCTACCCCGATGTCGCGGTCGCGAATTCGTCGACAGCCGCCTCCGGGAGTCTGAGCTATCGGGCAAAGCCCGACTGTCATCCCGATCGCACGGTGCTGGCGTACACCGTCGCCGTCGCTGAGCGCCCCGACATCGGCAGCGGCCAGCTCGACCTCTGCGACGGTCTCTCGCTCACCCTCACGCCCGGCACCTCGCTCGCCGCAACCGCGCCCGGATTGCGGGCCGAGCTGGATCGCGCCGGGCTGTCGGCCTTCCCGGTCAATCTGAACGACCAGCCGAACGACGACTCGTCGCTCGACACGGCCGACCTGACGCCCGGCGATCCGGCGCACCTGGCCGTGCTCGCCGGCCTCGAGGGTCCGAACACCCAGCAACTCGGATACCGGCTCGAGTCGAGCGGCACCCTGACCCTGACCGACTTCAGCGTGCCGGCATCCAGCCTGCTGGGCCTGGTCTCGGCTGCACCGGGAGCGGGGGCCCTGCCTGCCGTCGTGCTCAAGGCGCAGGACGTCGCCATCGGCGGCACCTTGGCCGAACTGCCCGGCCTGCTCACCCAGGCGACGGCGTTGGCGGCGGCCAGCCCGACGCTCGGCAACGTCTACCTGACGCCGACGACGGGCACGATCGAACTCAACGCCGCGGCCGGTGCAGAGCCGGATGTCGTGACCGCGGCCGCCGCGCTGAAGGCGAGTGGCGCGGTCTCGTCCCGCACCTTCACGGTCACCTACGCCGCCTACGAGGCGGACATCGTGGGCGGAGTGGCCACGGTGCCGAGCGGATACACCGGTGGCGAGATCATGGATCGGTTCGCCCAGGCCTGGAACGGGTAGTTCCGGCGATCAGTCCGCCCCGTCGGCAGCCGCGTCGATCGCTTCCAGACATTCCTCGATCGCCTCGCGCGCCCAGCCCTGCTGCTCCTCGGTGCCGTACTGCTCGGCATCCCGCATCGCCTGTTCGAACTCCTGCAGCGCGGCGGTGAGCTCGCCAGCCCCGAACAGCGCCCAGCCGCGATTGTTGTGCAGCGCGACACGCCAACGCTGGGTGCGCGGCCCGGGCGCCGGCTCCGCGTCGAGCACCGCGAGGGCGGCCGCGACATGGACCTCGCCCCGCTCGGGTTGCACGATGCCGAGCATGTGCAGGGCATCCACCAGCAGGAAGTGCTCGCCGGCCGCGTCGGCGATGGATGCGGCGTTCTCGAAGAAGCCCACGGCATCGTCGGGATGCCCGCCCGAGTTCCGCAGGCGGCCGCGCTCCAGCGCCACCCGGGCCCGGATCGCGGGCACCGGCGCGTCGACCCCCTCGAGCACGCGGTCCGCCTCGTCGAACCGGCCCTGGAGTCCGAGCGCACGAGCCAGCTGGGTGCCCAGCACGGCCCGCGCCACCGCGTCGTCGGTGGACGAAATGGCACCGCGAAAAGCCGCTTCGCTTGCGAGGGGATCGGAGAAATCCCAGAGTGCGTCGAGGTCGTCTTGGCCGATGTTCACGACACGATCCTGCCCCCTCAGCCGTCGGTGGTCGAACGTAAACTCGAGCCATGGCTCGCGGCGCGAAGGCAGATCCGATCGATCAGGTACCGACCACGACCGGGGCCGAGTTGACACGTGCGAAGGCCGAAGCCGACGCGCTGACCACCCGGATTCTCGAGCTCCGCGACGCTTACTACGAACGGGATGCGCTGCTCGCCAGCGACGACGAGTACGACCAGATGATGCGCAGGCTCGAAGAGCTCGAGCGGCTGTTCCCCGAGTTGCAGAGTCAAGACAGCCCGACGCAGACGGTCGGCGGCCGGGCCGACTCGACCCTGTTCGCCCCGGTCCGTCACGCCGAGCCGATGCTCAGTCTCGACAACGTCTTCAGTCGCGATGAGTTCCTGGCCTGGGCGGCCAAGGTCGAGCGGGATTCCGGCCGTCGGGTCGACTACCTGTGCGAGCTCAAGATCGACGGCCTGGCGATGAACCTGCGCTACGAGAACGGCGTGCTGGTCAGCGCGGCCACCCGCGGAGACGGGGTGGTCGGCGAAGACGTGACCGAGAACGTGCGGCTGATCAGTGCGATCCCGCGCCGGCTCGACACCGACGCACCACCGCCGCTGGTGGAGGTGCGCGGCGAGGTGTTCTTCCCGGTCTCGGCGTTCGACGAGCTCAACGCCGCGCAGGCGGCGGCGGGCGACCGCATCTTCGCCAACGCGCGGAACGCGGCATCCGGATCGCTCCGCCAGAAGGAAGAGGGCAAGAGCGCCGACGCCCTGGCCCGCATGCGCAATCGGATCAGCCGCCTGCAGCTCCTGGTGCACGGGATCGGCGCCTGGCGCGATCCACGCGACGACGCGGGCACGCCGGTGACCAGCCAGTCGGCGGTTTACGAGTTGCTGAAGAGCTGGGGGCTGCCGACCAGCCCGTATTACAAGGTGGTGAAGACGGCGCAGGAGGCCGCCGAGTTCATCGAGTACTACGGCGCGCACCGCTCGCCCGAGCAGGGCGGACCCTCGCACGAGATCGACGGCATCGTGGTCAAGGTCGACGAGCTGGCGCTGCACGACGAGCTCGGCGCGACCAGTCGCGCTCCGCGCTGGGCGATCGCCTACAAGTACCCGCCCGAGCAGGTGAACACCAAGCTGCTCGACATCGTCGTCTCGATCGGCCGCACCGGGCGCGCGACCCCGTTCGCGGTGATGCAGAAGGTGCGGGTCGCGGGCAGCGAGGTGCGGCAGGCCACGCTGCACAACCAGGACGTGGTCAAGGCCAAGGGCGTGCTGATCGGCGACACGGTCGTGCTGCGCAAGGCGGGCGACGTGATCCCCGAGGTGCTCGGCCCGGTGGTCGAGTTGCGCGACGGCACCGAGCGGGAGTTCGTGATGCCGACGCACTGCCCCGAGTGCGGCACCAAGCTGGCTCCCGCCAAGGAGGGCGACGTCGACCTGCGCTGCCCGAACGCGCGGGCCTGTCCAGCGCAGGTGCGCGGCCGGGTCGAGCACATCGCCGGGCGGGGTGCGCTCGACATCGAGGCGATCGGCGAGGTGGCGGCGGCCGCGCTGACCCAGCCGCTGCATCCCACGACACCGCCGCTGGTCACCGAGGCCGGGCTGTTCGAGCTGACGCTGCGCGACCTGTTCCCGATCGAGGTGGTCGTACGCGATCAGGAGACCGGGCTGGTCAAGGTGGTCGACGAGACGGATCCCGGTTGGCCGGGCCGCCCGTACATCACCCGCGACGGGGTCGAGCTGCGGGTCAAGGTGGATGCACCCTTCCGCCGGCAGCGCAAGAAGACCGGCAAGGACGCCGACCCGCCCTTCGATCCCGAGGCGGGCGCACCCGGCCACCCCGAGTGGGACGGGGATGCCGACTACGTGCTGTCCAAGGTCGCCTACGACGTGATCGCCAACATCGATGCGGCCAAGAAGCAGGAGCTGTGGCGCTTCCTGGTGGCGCTCAGCATCCGGCATGTCGGCCCGGTCGCCGCCCGCGCGCTGGCCAACTACTTCGGCTCGCTCGACGCGATCCGGGCCGCGACGCCGGCCGAGCTCGCCGCGGTCGACGGGGTGGGCGGCATCATCGCGGATGCCGTGACCGAGTGGTTCACGGTCGACTGGCACGTCGAGATCGTCGACCGGTGGCGGGCGGCAGGCGTTCCCTGGACCGTGCCGGACCACCCCGGCCCCGGCAACGCGGCGGCGGCCGACGGGCCGCTCGCCGGGCTCACCGTGGTGGCGACCGGGTCGCTCGAAGGCTTCACGCGCGAGGGGGCGCTCGAGGCGATCATCCGTGCGGGAGGCAAGGCGGCATCCAGCGTCTCGAAGAAGACCGACTTCGTCGCCGCCGGGCCGGGGGCCGGGTCGAAGCTCGGCAAGGCGGAAGAGCTGGGGGTGCGCATCATCGACGCCGCGCAATTCGCGCGCCTGCTTGAGGGCGGTCCGGCCGCCCTCGACGAGTAGCTGCGCCGTCCCCGGAAGGTCGCCCCCCGCACCGCCGCCCGCGCTTCGCGCATCCTCCCAACGTCACTCGCCGCATCCCCGCCCGCGCTTCGCGCATCCTCCCAACGTCACTCGCCGCATCCGGAGCCAGCGCTTCGCGCGTCCCCCGAACGTCACCGACCGCACCGACCAACGGGCTGCCGCGTTCCTCCCGCGCAGAGCCCGCGCCCTGCCAAGGCCCGTCCGCCGGCCCCGGCGAGCGTCACCCACCGGGCCACTGCCGGGGTACAGCCGTGAGCGAAAAAGGCCGGATCCCGGCCCACGATTCACGGGTGTTCTACCCTCGAACGTGTGTCGTTGTCCCCCTTTCGGGTGACAATTTGTGCCAAAACCGCACTTTTTCGTCTCGGTTCATCGCTCGTCCCCCATTTGGGGTGTATTCCCCGCATAGAATGCGTGCGTGCGGTACTGAATCCCAACTGGGTGGGGTTTGGACGCACGCTGGGCAGGAGACAGACACGCTTGCTGGTGGACGTCGCAGCAATTCTCTCCACCTCGTCGGCGCTGGGAACCGTCGATGAGGTATTCGCCCTGCCCGAAAACATCCGAGTCACGGCGTCGGCCCCCTCGGCGATGACCGTCGAGCAGCTCACCTGGCTGCACGCTCTCGACTCGCGCGCCTCGAACGCCGGCGCGCACGCGCCCATCGCCCTGCCCGCGAGCAACCCCGACCCGAACGTCGGCCCCCAGCCCGGGTCGGTCAACATCCCCGCGGCGCGCGTGCCGCTTGCCAAACTCCCGTCCCTGCACGGCGTCGAACTGCTCGACCAACTGGCTCTGCTCACCCGCTCCCAGCTCAGCAGCTTCGTCACCGATCACGCCGGGTCGGTCGACGCGCTGCTTGCCGAGCCTCCCGCCGCGGTCGACGTCGCCACGTTCTGGTCCCAGACCACGAGCTCGCAGCACCGCAACCTGCTGTCCGCGGCTCCGCGTCTGGTCGGGGGTCTCGAGGGGTTCCCCTATGAGGTTCGGGATGCCGCCAACCGGACGAATCTCACAGACGCCGAGAACCGCATCCGGCACCAGTTGGCCGCGGGAGTCGGACGGGCCGCCACCGATCAGCTCACCAAACAGCTGCACATGCTCGGCCAGGTGCGCGCAGCCCTGGCCGTCGGCGACTCGAAGAACCCGCGCTCGCTGGTGAGCCTCGACCCGAGCGGCGAAGGCCGCGCGGTCATCATCATCGGCGACGCGTCGACCGCCGACTACGTGGATTACCTGATCCCCGGCATGTTCTCGGACGTCGACACCCAGATCGTCGCGTTCGCGAACAGCTCGGACAACATCGCCACCCAGCAGCAGGCCTGGATCAAGAAGCTCAACCCGGGCGTGCCGGCATCCCAGTTGCCGACCGTCGCCACCTTCGCCTGGATCGGGTACCAGACGCCCAACATCGTGAACGTGACCTCGTTGCAGCTCGCGCGCGAGGGCCAGGCGTCGTTCACCGCGTCGCTCGAGGGATTGCACGCCGAACGCGCCGCACGGGTGACCAAAGCCGCCGACGGAACCGTGACGCCGGGAGCCCAGCCCTTCGTCGCGGTCCTGGCGCACTCCTACGGCAGCACGGCGGTGATGCTCTCGCTGCAGGATGACGCGGTCAGCGTCGACGCACTGGCCATCGTCGGCTCGCCCGGCAGCCCGGCGCGCACGGCCAAGCAGCTCAAGGTCGCCAACGGCAACGTCTGGGTCGGCGCTGCCGAGACCGACCCGGTTCCCCAGACCGGCATCTTCGGCAGCCAGCCGCTGTCGGCGTCGTATGGCGCTCATCGTTTCGGAGTGGATGGCGCGACCGACCCGGTGTCGCAGGCGTCGCTGCGCGGTGCCGTCGGGCACAACGACTACTTCGTCAGCGGCACCGAATCGCTGCGGAACATGGTGCTCATCGGCATCGGCCGCGGCGACCTCGTGCTCGGCCAGGACGGCGGCGCGGCCCTGTCGATCGGCAAGGCCCGCGCGACCGTGCCGTCGGGGCCGTCGCTGTAACGGACCGCCGCAGCTCGCGTCCCTCGCGGTCGCACCGGCCGGTCGGTGTTGTGCCCCTCGCGGTCGCACCTGCCCGTGGGCCCTCGCCCCCCTCGCGGTCGCACCGGCCCGTAGGCCCCCGCCCCACCTCGTAGACTGGCAGCCGATCCCATCGCCCATTCGCCGGCCATCGCCCCACGGCGATCCGCTCGCGTTCCGAAGACGGAGTGACGTTCCATGTCCGAGATCACGCCCGAGGTCGTGACCCACCTGGCGAGTCTCGCCCGCATCGCCCTGACCGACGACGAGATCGCGCGCCTCACCGGCGAGCTGGCCACGATCGTCGACTCGGTGGCGAAGGTCAGCGAGGTGGCGACGCCCGATGTGGTGGCGACCAGCCACCCGATCCCGCTCGGAACCGTGATGCGTGCCGACGTCCCCGGCGAGACGCTCACCGCCGACCAGGCGCTGTCGGGCGCACCCGAGCGCGATGGCGATCGCTTCCGGGTCTCGGCGATCCTGGGGGAGGAGCAGTGACCCCGTCCACCGGCTCCGAGCTCATCAGGCTCGACGCCTCCGAGCTCGCGGCGAAGCTCGCTGCGGGCGAGGTCTCGAGCGTCGAGGCGACCCAGGCGCACCTGGACCGGATCGCGGCCATCGATGGCGACATCCACGCGTTCCTGCACCTCAATGCGGCGGCTCTCGAGACCGCGGCGGCCATCGACACGCAGCGAGCGGCGGGTGAGACCCTGTCGCCGCTGGCAGGCGTCCCGATCGCGATCAAAGACGTGCTCTGCACGCTCGACATGCCGTCCACCGCCGGGTCGCGCATCCTCGAGGGGTGGATCCCGCCCTACGACGCGACCGTCGTCGCGCGTCTGCGCACGGCCGGCCTCATTCCGCTCGGCAAGACCAACATGGACGAGTTCGCGATGGGCTCGTCGACCGAGCACTCGGCATACGGCAACACACACAACCCGTGGGACCTGACGCGCATCCCCGGCGGTTCGGGCGGCGGATCCGCTGCCGCGGTCTCGTCGTTCGAGGCGCCGCTCGCCCTCGGTTCGGACACCGGGGGCAGCATCCGCCAGCCGGCCGCCGTGACCGGATCGGTGGGCATGAAGCCGACCTACGGCGGAGTGTCGCGCTACGGGGCGATCGCGCTGGCGTCGTCGCTCGATCAGGTGGGTCCGGTGACGCGGACCGTGCTCGACGCCGGCCTGCTGCACGACGTGATCGGCGGGCATGATCCGCGCGATTCGACCAGCATCCCGGATGCCTGGCCCTCGTTCGCCGAGGCGGCCCGCGCCGGCACGCGCGATGGCGCCGTTCGCGGCCTGCGCATCGGGGTGGTCCGCGAACTCTCGCAGGAGGGCCAGGGCTTTCAGCCGGGCGTGCTGCAGCGCTTCCACGAATCGCTCGCTCTGCTCGAGCAGCAGGGTGCCGAGCTCGTCGACGTCAGCGCCCCGGCCTTCGACTACGCGATCGCGGCGTACTACCTGATCCTGCCGGCCGAGGCATCGAGCAATCTCGCCAAGTTCGACTCGGTGCGCTTCGGATTGCGGGTGACGCCTCCGGGCGGCGGAACCGTCGAGCAGGTGATGGCCGCGACCCGTGAAGCCGGGTTCGGTGACGAGGTGAAGCGCCGCGTCATCCTGGGCACCTACGCGCTGTCGGCCGGCTACTACGACGCCTACTACGGCTCGGCCCAGAAGGTGAGGACCCTGATTCAGGATGACTTCGCACGCGCGTTCGCGGTGTGCGATGTGCTCGCCACCCCGTCTGCCCCCACGACCGCGTTCAAGCTGGGCTCGAAACTGGATGACCCGCTCGCCATGTACGTCAACGACCTGACCACCATTCCCGCCAACCTGGCCGGGGTGCCCGGAATCTCGTTGCCCGCCGGCTTGGCACCGGAAGACGGCCTGCCGGTCGGGATCCAGTTCATGGCTCCTGCCCGCGAAGACGCTCGGCTCTACACCGTGGGCGCCGCCCTGGAGCAGCTGCTGGTCGCCCAGTGGGGTGGCCCGCTGCTGGCCCAGGCGCCCGTGCTGCCGTAACGCTGCGTCATCGGATCTGAACAAGAGTCAAACTCGCTTGCTATCCGGCATTCGCTGCCCCTAGATTCGCGGTACAGCGCCAGGGGTTCTGCCGGGGCGCGACATCACTCTCGGTACCGACCCCAAGGAGTCGCGTTGTCAGATTTCACAGGTGCTCCTTCGGGCCAAGGTTCTCGCCAAGCTGCGCGCCCGGCCTCTCGGCGGCCGGCGACTCGGCTCGGTGCGGCTCTGCTCACCTTCGTGGTGACCGTGGCGCTCGCCTTCGTCGGAACCTCAGCAGCGCACGCTGACGGCTCGAACCCGCTCACCGCGTCGCCGGTGGACGCCACCACCCGCCAGGGTCAGGCCGTCTCGATCCAGCTTGTGGGCTCGGGCCCGGCGGGCGATCAACTCAACTACAACATCCTCGGCGGCTTCGGGCAGGTGGTGCCCACCGCCAACGGCACCGTCTCTCTCGACTTCAGCGCGGGATTCCCGCCGAGCAGCGCGATCTACACGCCGAATGCCGGATTCAGCGGCACGGACACCTTCCAGTACACGGTCAACGACGCGCAGTTCGAGTCCGCGCCGGCGACGGTGACGGTGACCGTCAGCCCCGTCGCGCCCGACAACCACGCGCCTGTCGCGACGCCGCTCTCGATCACCTGCGAGAACCCGGGCCAGGCCCAGGTACAGGCGGCCGGCACCGATGTCGACGGCGATGTGCTGACCTTCGCGATCGCGAGCCAGCCTTCGCACGGCTCGGTGGTGCTGTTCAAGGATGGGTCGACCACGCAGTTGGTCTACTCCCCGGATGACGGGTATCTCGGGCCGGACTCCTTCGCCTACACGGCCAACGACGGGGTGCTGACCTCCGACCCGGCCACGGTCAGCGTCACCGTCACCGTGCCGCGCGAGAACCACGTGCCCACCTCGGTGTCCCCGAGCGTGACCACGGCACAGGACACTGCCGTCACGTTCACCATCCCCGCCACCGACCTCGACGGCGACCAGATCTTCTTCGAGTACTTCCAGGACGCGCTGCACGGCACCGTCTCGAACTCGGGTGACAGCCAGTTCACCTACACGCCCGACCTCGGGTACTCGGGCACAGACACCTTCCACTTCGACGTGACCGACCACCGTTCGACGTCGTACAGCTACGCCGTGACCGTCACCGTGACGCCGGCCGTGGTGCAGCGACACACCCCGTCGGTTCGCGCGTTCGCGGCCGTGACCCGGGGTGAGCCGGTGGGCGTGACGCTGCTCGGATCCGATCCCGATGGCGATGTGCTGAGCTACACCACCGCGTCGGGGCCGAGCCACGGAACCCTGAGCGGATCGGGAGCGAACCTGGTCTACACCCCGGATGCCAACTACGTCGGTCAGGATTCCTTCACCTATCAGGCGAGCGATGGCCACCATGTCTCGACGCCGGCCATCGTCAAGATCTCGGTGATCTCGGCTTTTGAGCCGGTCAACGCTGAACTGGACGTCTCGGTGTCGGCGGATGAGCGGCAGTCGGACAAGGTGGTCTCGCCGGCGTTCTCGACCACGGGATCCGACCGGCTGATTCTGGCCTTCATTGCGGCGGACGGCCCGGCGTCGTCGTCAGGAGCGGCCGCTCAGCGAGTCACCTCGGTGCAGGGTGGTCACCTGAACTGGACCCTGGTCAAGCGGGCGAACACCACCGGCGGAACGGCCGAGGTCTGGCAGGCGCACGCCACCTCGTTGATCTCAGCTGAAACGGTGACGGCGAAGTTCGCCAAGAACGGTTTCGACAGTTCGATCACGGTGGCGGCGTTCGCGAACACCCCGGGTGCCGTCGGCGATGCCGCGGCAGCCGCGGGGAAGCGCGGTGCTCCGACCGCCACGCTGACGGTCTCTGGATCGCAGGCTCCGCTGCAGATCTGGGGCGTGGGTCACGATTGGTCGCGCGCGACGACTCCGGTGCCGCTGCCGGATCAGGCTCTGGTTCACACCTTCTCGGATCGCCACGTAGATGACACCTTCTGGACGGAGCGGGCCAACTTCTCCTACGGTGACGGCGACATCACGGTCGGGCTCTCCAGCCCGACGACCGACCGGTGGCAGTTGGTGGCCGTCGCGATCCCGGGTCTGCCTCCGACCGCGAGCTTTCCCGGGTTCGGGCTTCCTCAGTAGCCCTTTCGCGCTCTAGGCCCGAGCCCTTCCGGGCTCTGTGCCTGTGCCGGTTGTGCCCGTGCCCGTTGTGCCCGTGCCGGTTGTGCCCCGTGCCGGTGCCCCGTGCCGGTTGCGGTCAGGCCCGACTCTCCAGAGCAGCACCCTCGATGCCGAGCACCGCACCGTGACTCACGCCGGCACGCTCGCGACGGCTCGCTCCACCACACGAGTCTTCGGAGGCGCGGCGATCGGCGCGCGCGAAGCATCGACAGACGGAGGCGGTACGACGAAGTAGTCGGCGCGCTCGCGGACCACCCGCCACTCGTTGTTGTGGATCAGCAGGTGATGGTGCCGGCAGAGCAGGACTCCGTCGGCAATGTCGGTGCGCCCCTGATCTCGAAACCATTCGTCGATGTGATGCGCTTCGCACCAGGAGGGTGGTCGATCACATCCGGGGAAACGGCATCCCCCGTCTCGCACCGCCAGGCCGATTCGCTGTCGCGGCGTGAACAGCCGTCGGTCGCGGCCGACATTCACGACCTGGCCATCCGAGTCGAGGTGTATCGGAACGGTGCCCCGGTCGCACAGCTCGCGTTCAACGGTGGCGATGCTGAGCGGTGTGGTCTGACCCTCGATCCAGCCGTGGCCGGCCCGACGGGCCAGGTCGCGATCGGTGACCACGATGCGCACGGCGGGCGGCTGCGCGCCGACTACATTCGGCGCGGTGCCAGCACCGATCCGCACCAGCTCGACGAAGGAGTCGAGGGCGATCTGCTCGGTGCTGCGGTCGTCGTGCACGAGTCGTTCGGCTCGATCGACGTCGCGCGGGTCGACGAATCGCGGACCACCCCGGCGCGGCGAGGTCGCCCCGTCGTACGCGGCGACCACCACGGCCGCCGACTCGGGGTCGAGCAGGCCGGACAGACGGGTCATACCGTCCGATTGCGGCGTGATACGCAGGTAGCGGGCATCACGACGAGCGCGTTCCCGGTCGACGATGTGCTGCTCGTCCAACTCGGCGCCCCACTCGCGGGCGCGGACGGCGAGCTTCTCGAGGCTGAGGGAGGCGGCATCCAGAAGCAGGGCGTCGGCGGCGGCCAACAAGGACTCGGCGGGGACTGACGGGTGCACCGCGGTCAGCCCCGAGCGGATGGCATCGGCGGCATCCAGCGACAACGTGCCATCGGCCACGGCGGCGCCCACCGACATCAGGGGCGACGCCGTCGTGATCAGGGAGCCGACCCGCACCATGGTGTGCGCCTCGCGCGAACTCGTGCCGGTCAGATGTTGGACCAGCAGTTCGGGGGTGCGCGCGCCGTGCCGCTGGGCCAAGCCGTCGTCGCCGAGTTCGCGGCGCGATCGGCGCGCGATCTCGGCGGCCACCGACGCCGACCAGGCGTCGACGCGGCGCCGGAGCTCGGCCAAGGACCGCTGCGTCGCCATCAGTTCGGCGTCTGCCAACCCCTCGCTCGCGGGCGCGGCGAACGCGGTCGAGGGATCGACCAGCGCGGCGAACACGACGGGGGCGGGCATGGGTCCATTCTCTCACATTCGAACATATGTTCGAAAGCATTTTGAACAACTCGCGGCGGTGAGATCCTGGGGAGGACAGGACATCGCCGGCCTCGCGGCCGGCCTCGCCCGGTGCCAAGCGGGCGGCGGCAGCCAGTGACCCGCGCCGCACCGAACCCGCTCCGCACCTATCCCGCTCCGCACCGACCCCGCACCGACCCCGCACCGACTCCGCACCGATCCCGCGCCGCACCGATCCCGCTACGCTCGCTCCGTGGAACGCCCGAAGCCCCGCCTCACTGCCCGCACCCGCAATCGGGAACGGTGGCGCGCCATCGTCGCGGCGTGCGTGATCGTCTTCGGGCTGGCATTCGCGATGGCCGTGTACTTCGCGGTGGCCGGGACCGAGCTCGTTGACCCGACCGGGCGCACTCTCGACTGCGGATCGATCCTGGCGCCGTCCGACTCGCCACTCGCGGCCGCCAACTGCCAGGGCGTCAACGACGGCAACCTGATCGGGCTGATCATCGCGGCCGTCGTCGCCCTCGTCATGGCGGCGGTCGTCGTCGCCAGGATCGTGCGCGAGCAGCGCGGCGTGCACTGGTAGCGCTGATTGATGCGGCGGGCACGCGAGCCGCACCACCGTCCACGCCGCCAGCCCCATCACCATCCGCACCCGCCGCCCGCACCAACCGCCC